>ERZ791569.1098-NODE-1098-length-11524-cov-4.228529_pt1 | contig 11524 bp, 8 predicted proteins | sample MGYA00509973_ERZ791569 | MGnify/ENA primary metagenome ERZ791569 (study PRJEB30046, sample SAMN00791902) | human gut metagenome | study: EMG produced TPA metagenomics assembly of the A metagenome-wide association study of gut microbiota in type 2...
TCAGTGGATAAGATATCTAAGCTATTTGAAATGCATCAAACGGATATGGCAATATTTCTTAATAAGAGTGCAAAAGTTTTTTGCGGGGGGGGGCATGAGCGCATCCCTAAAATGAATGTTATGGCTCTATATGCTTCGATGGAGGTGCCTTTTATTGGGGGACTGATGGTTGGTACTCAAAAAGGGTGGCAATCTTTGATTGCTCTATATGAAGAAGGGATAGAACACTTTTTGGCGCTAGGAGCAATGGATGATGATCAGTCTCTTTTGTACTATGCATATATAACGAATCCTCATATGTTCGAAGCTTTAGATTGTTCTAAGTTCTTTGATTCATTAAATTGGATGATACCGAAAGATAAAATTTCGGATATCACTGTTGTTCGAGAGCGCAAGAAACGTCCTAATGTCTTGAATAAACTGAGTAAGGCCTTGAGAAAATATATGCCATCTCTTCGTAGATAGATTATCTGGTGGCAGCAATTAAATATTGATAGAAAATAAGTATCACAAATTTGTTTTTTCGGGGGGGCTGGTTACCATTTTTACTGGTTGCTTTCATAGGTAGAGGTAGTAAATTTATTAATTGGTTAAGACTGTTCAGGAGAGATGTTTTGATTGCCGATTTTTTGAATAGATGTAGACAAGTTGTTCAAATGCAAAAAAAATTAAGGAGAGAAAGAAGATTGTCTCATCAAATTTCAAAAATCATTGATGATCAGGGGCGAGTCTCTGATTATTTATTAAGCGAGTATATAAATCCTTACTTGTTTTCCGTAAAGGAGAGTATGCAAGTTTTGAATACGAGAGAAAAAATAGTATGGCAGTATTGGGATACTGGTTTAGAAAAGGCTCCTAAAATTGTTAAAGCCTCGATGAATTCTGTTTCAAAAAATTTACCAAAAGGATATCAACACATACTCTTGTCAGATGAGAGTATACGTGAGTATGTGGATTTGCCAGAGTGGGTTATTCAGAAACATGCGACTAATCCTTCATTTCGCACCCCATTTTTTTCAGATATCCTTCGACTTTTTTTGTTAGAGAAATACGGAGGAGTTTGGGTGGATGCGACAATATTTATGAGTTCTGAAATTCCTAGGTCTGTCTTGAGTAGCCCTTTTTTTGTTTTTTATCGTGGCTCTGAACCTCCGAATTCAATAATCTATGAAAAATTTAATCCTACGTATTTCTCCTGGCGGACAGGGTTTAAGGTTCGGATGTGTAATTCATTTATTGTGTCGAATAAGGCTCATCCGTTTGTGTGTGCTTTAAAGGAATTGTTATTAAGGTATTGGAGTAGAGAGAATGAATTTATGCATTATTTCATATTTCAGATTTTGTTTGAAGAGTTAATAAATGCCTTCCCTTTCTGTAATGTTCAGTGGCGACATGAAGATGATTTAAATATTCATAAGATGCTTTTTGAAGTAAAAAATACATACAATGAAATTGATTGGGAAAGATTGTGCAACACTTGTTTTGTTCACAAGTTGACATACTACAATGATGCAGACGTAAAATCTCATTATGAGCATATTAAAAATTTGTTTTGTTAGTTATAGTTTTGATGTTGTGCTTTATAAGCGTGGACTGGTTAGGTTTCTTGTGAACTGTATGTAATATTTGATATGGTCTGATTTTGATAAATGGCAACAATGAGAAATTAATAATATTTGTTTTCTTTTGTTATATAGTTAAAAACTAACCGTGAACGGAAAAAAAATCTATCTTCGCAGCTTTGGCTGCCAAATGAACGACTATGACTCCGCTCGCATCATTGATCTGATGCGCGAGCATGGATATGAGCGTATAGCTCAGCCTGAAGACGCAGACCTGTTAGTTGTCGTTACTTGTTCTATCCGAGAAAAAGCTCAGGAAAAGACCTTCTCGGATCTGGGCAGACTGAGAGAACTCAAAAAAGAAAAACCGACCATGCGTATTGCCGTGGGTGGTTGCGTTGCCAGCCAAGAAGGCAAGCGTATCCTTTCACGTTCGCCTTGGGTTGACGTGGTCTTTGGTCCCCAGACGTTGCATCGCTTGCCTGAGCTTCTTGCTGAACGAGAACGTACAGGCAAACCTCAGGTAGATATCGAGTTCCCTGAAATCGAGAAATTCGATTGCTTACCGGCTCCGACAGCCACTGGAGCCACGGCCTTCGTTTCTGTAATGGAAGGTTGCAGTAAGTACTGTTCCTACTGCGTGGTGCCCTATACGCGTGGCGAAGAAATCAGCCGTCCTTTGCTGGACGTGCTGGTGGAATGCGCGCATTTGGCTAGTCAAGGTGTAAAAGAAATTACGTTACTGGGTCAAAACGTCAATGCCTATTGTGGTCGTGGTACTGACGGAAATTCTGTGGATTTCGCGGCACTGCTGGAGTACGTGAGCGAAATTCCCGGTATTGAGCGCATTCGTTACACCACAAGTCATCCCAAGGAATTCTCGGATCGCTTGATCGAAGCTTACGGAAGGTTGCCCAAGCTGGCTAACCATGTGCATTTGCCTGTGCAAAGCGGTTCAGACCGAATTCTGAGCGCCATGAAGCGCGGCTACACGCACGAGTGGTACCTTGGACGAATAGCAAAATTGCGTGCCGTACGACCGGACATCAGTATCGCAACGGACTTCATCGTGGGCTTCCCGGGTGAAACAGAGGAAGACTTTAACGAGACGATGCGATTGATTAATGAAGTCGGCTTTGATGCGAGCTTCTCTTTTGTCTATTCCGCTCGTCCCGGTACGCCTGCCGCATCCTACAAAGACGACACGCCGCAAGACGTTAAGTTCAAGCGCCTGCAGCATCTCCAGGCTGTGATTGATGCTAAGGCTACGGAAATCTCTCAATCCATGCTCGGCCGAGTTGAGCGCTGCCTGGTGTTCGACAAGGCCAAGAAAGGTGAAGGACTCTTGTCGGCTCGTACTGACAACAATCGTGTGGTGAACTTCAAGGGTGATGAGTCGCTCATCGGTCAGATGGCAAATATCCGTATCACCGAGGTCTATCCTCACACGTTGGGCGGTGAATTGGTATAAAACCAGAAAGAAACATGAAAAAGGACTTGAAGGACTTTGTCTATGCCTTTGAGGCGACCGCAGGTGAACTCGCCATGCTTGTCGGTCCTCTTGACGAAAATCTTCGCCAGATTGAAACAGCGTTTGATGCCAAAATCTCGCGCCGAGGAAATAACTTTCGCCTTTCCGGAGCGGAGACTCCGAGAGCTTTGGCGGTGTTACAAGCTTGTGCGGCCCGTGTTCATGCGGGCGAAGAGATTTCTGTCAATGATGTGCAAATGGCTGTACTCAGCGAACAGACTGGTTCGAGCATTGATGACGATGAAGCGTTCATGCTCAAAACTCGTCGAGCAGGTCTCCAGCCGCGCACTCCCAACCAGAAAAAGTACTTGCGATCCATCATGCAGACCGATGTGGTCTTCGGGGTCGGACCTGCTGGCACCGGGAAAACATATCTGGCTGTCGCAGCTGCAGTGGACGCCTACGAGCGTGACGCGGTCGAGCGTATCATCCTCACTCGTCCTGCTATCGAAGCGGGAGAGCGCCTTGGTTTCTTACCCGGCGATCTCGTGCAGAAAGTGGATCCGTACCTGCGCCCGCTTTATGACGCACTATTTGATCTCTTCGGGTTTGAAAAGACTCAACGTTTGATTGAAAAACAAATCATTGAGATTGCGCCGCTAGCCTTCATGCGCGGGCGTACGCTCAACAACGCGTTTGTGATTCTGGATGAAGCGCAAAACACAACGCCCGAGCAGATGAAGATGTTCCTGACGCGTATTGGTTTTGGAACCCGCGCCGTGATCACGGGTGATGCCACGCAGGTGGACTTGCCTAAAGGGGTAAAAAGTGGTCTCGCACACGCTTGCAATGTGCTTGAAGACGTGCGTGGCATTTCCATCGTGCGCTTCACAACGGAAGACGTCGTTCGCCATCCGTTGGTTGGTGCAATTGTGAGAGCCTACGAGAAGGCCGAAAAAGCAGCTGAAGCTGCTGCTCAGGAACGTCGAGAAACAGCTCGTCTCACGAAGGAAGAGAAACATGACAAAGAAGAAAATAACGCTTGAAATCGAATTCGAACGTACGGACGATACTTCAAAGCGTCTTCCTACAAGAGCGGACATGACGCGGTGGGTTCAAGCGGCACTTTCTGTTTCGGCAAAGTTCTGCGTGCGTTTCGTGGGGCAGGAAGAGGGACACGAGCTTAACAAAACCTACAGAGGAAAAGACTACGCAACAAATGTTCTGACCTTCGACTACCAACATGAACCGACAGCCGAAGCCGACATCGTGATTTGCACGCCGGTCTTGGAGCGCGAAGCAAAGGAACAGAACAAAACTTTCAGATCTCACCTCGCTCACCTTCTGGTGCATTCAACCTTGCATGCCCAAGGCTGGGATCACGAGACAGATGAAGAGGCAGAAGTCATGGAAGCTCGAGAGCGAGAGATCTTGACAGCTTTGGGTTTTGCGGATCCTTATTCGGATCGAGCGAGAGGGCATTGATAGCGACTCTTACATGGAAGATTAAAAGTTCTGACTTTTGTAGTTTGCGATGGAATGCTGCTGAGGGTTGCAGACTCAATTTTCACATGATCAATTTCTTCGAAGAGAGACTCCGTTTGTTCCTTTAGCTATGCTGACGCCTCTTTCTTTCAAACAGCGGATAGCCAAAGCTATCGTTTTCTTTGTTTCCTCTCTGGTCATTCTCAGTTTGATCAGAGTCGTGTTTTTTGCGACCTATAAAACGCCTGAAATCACTTTTGCTGAATTTCTGCCGGCTGCTTGGATGGGCTTGCGAGTTGATGCCAAATGGTTGGCAACGTTGGCTGTTCCTGCCTGGTTGCTGTTATGTTTGTCGGCGTGGCGTTTTGTGTTCTGGCGGCCGGCTGTGTGGATGGCAGGATTGGCAACAGCCATCGCCGTTACCGTTGCGGTCATTAATTTCGGTTTCTACGATTTTTACCAAACTCCTATCAGTCCGATTATCTTCGGTCTGTTCCAAGATGACACGACGGCAATTGTGAAAACACTGCAATCTGATTGGCCGGTATTTCAGTATCTTACCTGTCTAATCATATTGATTGCGCTTCCTTTGGTTATTGCTCGGGTGGTGTTTCGTCAGCAGGAAGATGCTTCTCGTCAGAGCACGACGAAAACAATTTTGGTGATTTTGGTTGGAACTGTCTTGATGGCCGGAATGATTCGCGGCAGTTTTGGGACTTTTCCGTTAAGACAGCAGCACTTTGCCGTCACAAACAATGCGTTTGTGAATGCGACGGTTCCCGGAGGCCTGGCGTCGCTTTATGAAGCATGGAAAGGCCAGAAAGTTCTTGAACTGAAAGGCGATCCGAAGGTAGCGCTGACTGCGTTGGGGTTTAGGAGCTTGGAGGAAGCACAAGCTGTGCTGGAGTCAGCTAGAAAGGATGGTCCCGCAAAAGTTCAACCCATGAAGACAAAGCCGAATGTTGTGGTAGCGATTATGGAGTCAATGGGGCGTGACACCTTTGACTTGCATAGTGAAAGCTGCAACACTTTGGGTTCGTTGGCTGATGAACTTTCAGATGCGGTTGTATTTCGTAACGGCATCAGCGTGAACTCGGGGACATTCCCTTCCTTGGAAGGAATTTTGTTCGACAGCCCCCTGACACCCTTAACGCAGAGTCGATACGGGCGAAAGACGTTTGATTTTTCAAAAGTCAACGATTTCAAGAAAGAGGGCTATAAGACAGTCTTTCTTTCGGCTGGCAACGAATCCTGGCGTCAGGTTGATGTGAATTTCCCGTTGCAAGGTTTCGATGAAATTATTGGAGCCAACGCTATCCAGAAGAGGTATCCGCAGGTAAAGATCAGTACTTGGGGCCTGGGTGACGCCTGGATGTTCAAAGCGGCAACTGAGATTCTCAAAGAGAGCAACGACAAACAGCAGCCCGTGTTGCTCGTTCTGTTGTCTGTCACGAACCATCCGCCGCATGAAGTGCCAAGCGACGTTGAACTTGCCTCCATCGAAGAGGTGATCTACCCGCATTTTGTCGAGGATGACAGAAAAGAACTTCTGGAGAGCATGGCGAAGACTTATCAATACGCCAGCGATTCCTTAGGAAAGTTTGTCAGAGAAGTTCGAAAGGATACCGGTGCACGCGAGTCGATTATCGTTGCGACAGGGGATCACAATGCGCGACTTCGCTATAAGTCTCAGGGGTATTGGCATCACGCAAACGGTGTGCCGATTATCTTCTGGCTTCCGGAGTCTCTGAAACAAATCGCCGGAGAAGACAACGTTGTTGACGCGAATCGGTGGGTGAGTCACAGAGATATTTTCCCCACTTTGGAGGGACTAGCGTTCGGGAAGCAGGCTCAGAACTACGAAGGCCGCAATTTATTTTCAGGCGAGACATTTGATGTCGCAAGTGCCTATGCCGGGATAGGCAAGTACGGATGGGCTATCGGTAGTTGGGGTGCTGTGTCTCTGGACGGCGGCGAAAAACTCAGTTGCTACCGTTGGCGAGAGGATCTGCTGGAATCAACAGAGTGCAGTGAGACCATGGAACAGAAAGGGAAAGCCGCCAGAGCCCAAAGAGCAATTGTCGAATACATGATCCGATCCTGGGCGATAAAAACAGATTAGAGCTATACATGCCAAAGTATGGGAATGAGACTTGTTAGTTTATAGTATTAGATGGTGTAAGATTCTAATCTAGATATTATTTTTAGATAAAAGGATTGATTTCTAGCTTAAATTGTAAGTCTGCATTGTGGTTGTTATGCCGTGTAAAATATGGGCGATTCGTTATTTTATCTTGAGGTAACTTGATTAAGGTTGTTTTGCAAGATATTGGTTTTTAACCGTATAAGGTTGATGTCGATTGTGTTATGAGAGAATTTCTTCGAAAGTTTATTTCGCCAAATTTAGCTCGGCTTCTAAGTTATTTGTCAGTGTATCGCTGGACTATTGCGGGAGCACTGTTTTTCATGCTCACTGCGGCAACAACCTCATCTTTGATTGCCGTTCTTTTTGGAAAACTGACGCAGATTGGGTTCTACGACCAACAGCCCTGGATTGTAATAGCAGCGCCGATTGGACTGATATTCGTTGCGTGTCTGAATGGTGGAAGCATGTTTATGAGCAATTTTCTGCTTGCCAAGGTCAGTCAATCGCTGCTTTTCCAACTTCGGGGAGAATTATTCTCAAAAATCCTCCAGTGGCCAGAGCATGCCTATCAAAGAAATCTCACGGGAATCATTGCGTCTAAATTTGTCAACGAAGCTAACGTTGCACTATCGAATGCTGCAAAGTCTTCCATAATTTTGGTGCGAGATTCTCTTCAGGTTGTAGGGCTTATCTGTGTACTTGTCTGGCATGACATCGCTCTGACCTTAGTGACTCTTGTTATTGCGCCGGCTATTGTCTGGTTGCTTAAATATATTTCCGCCAAATTGCGCTCAATTCTGGCGGGAGCTCAGCAAAATGTAGCTACTTTGCTGGTGCGAATTAAGGAAAGTTATGATGCTCGCCAAATTATCAAGGTAAGCAATACTTTCGAATCTGAAATTCAGCGCTTTAAAACGGTTAACGATGAAGTTAGAAGTCTGGCGCTCAATATGACCAAGGTAAGCTCCGCGGCAACTCCGGCAACCCAATTTATTGGTGTTTGCGGAGTGGCAGTTGTTCTCGTTGTCGCCATGATCGAGTCGCAGCGCGGACTGCTTACTTTGGGTGAGTTCATCACCTTTTTGACCGCCATGATGTTAATTCTGCCGCCCTTGCGCCGTCTTACCGGCATTAATTCTGCGCTAGTCGGCATTTCTGTCGCTGCGGACTCTATTTTTTCAACCTTGGACGAACCTGTTGAGGTCGACAATGGGACGGTGGAATTGTCCGGTGTTCGAAAGGGAATTGTTTTCGAACATGTTTGCCTTCGATATCCCGGTGCTGACCGAGATGCCGTGCATGATTTTTCTTTGCATGCCAGTGCGGGGGACACAATTGCATTAGTCGGATTATCGGGTTCGGGAAAATCTTCTCTCGTTAATCTTTTGCCTCGTTTCTGGAATCCCTCAGCCGGGCGAATCCTTATTGACGGAAATGACTACCAGACCGTGACACTTGCATCTCTACGTCAACAAATAGCGATTGTTTCGCAGGATGTCATTCTTTTTGACGGTACCATTCGGGACAACATTGCTTATGGGTGCCCAAATGCCACGCCTCAGCAGATTGAGGCAGCGATCGAATCCGCATCACTGACGGAATTTGTTTCGTCTCTTCCCAATGGTCTGGACACACCTGTCGGGGAAGCCGGAAGTCGACTGTCCGGAGGGCAAAAACAGCGCATCTCAATTGCAAGAGCATTGTTAAAAGATGCTCCGATTCTTATTCTTGATGAAGCAACCAGCGCTCTTGACGCAGAAAATGAGCACCGCATCAAGATGGCACTTGCGAGACTGATGAAAGGACGCACCACATTCATTGTTGCGCATCGACTGTCGACCATCGAGTACGCCACTAAGATTGTTGCCATGCAAGCAGGTGAAATTGCTGAAGTTGGCACCCATGCTGAACTGTTGCAGAAAAACGGAGTTTACGCACACCTTTGCAAACTGCAGGGGATCGGAAACCTAGAGAATCATGAACAGACATCATCTAATCTCGGAGTCAGCCATGCTGTCTAAATTTCTGCACGGTATCGATCCTGTCTTGCTTCGATTGGCAGGCTACGCCAAGCCGTACAAATGGCAACTGCTGATGTCCTGTTTTTGGATGATTATTGTTGCGGGGACGACGGCGATCACTTCCAAGCTTCTGGGTCTGCTCACGGAGCAAGGGTTTTATGAGCGGGACACCAGCATGATTGTCACGGCGCCGGTGGCTCTGATCGTCATCACTTTTTTCTATGCTGTAGCGCTTGTTATGAGCAACTACACGCTTACCAAGGTCAGCCAGTCAATTTTGGTGACTGTTCGCACGCAAATGTATTCCAACATGTTGCGCTGGCCTATGGAGCAATACCAAAAGTTGTCTTCCGGCGAGATAAGTTCAAAATTTGTCAACGAAGCCAATATTGCTTTAGGAGGAGCGGCTCAGGCCGCGATGGTTCTCGTACGAGACTTCTTGCAAGTGGCGGCTCTGTTCAGTCTGCTTCTTTGGCAAAACTGGCAGTTGACGTTGGTGACTTGTGTCGTTGGGCCTTTGGCTGCATTCTTGCTGGGCATTGTCCGAAAGCGAATGCGTAAAGTTGTTCATCAGAGCCAAGAGGCTATTGCTGATACGCTTTCGTGTGTTCAGGAAGCGTATGGGGCGCAGCGTGTCATAAAGGTAAGCGGTACCTATCAATTCGAAAATCAACGTTTCGGGAGCATCAACGAGGCTATCCGGCGGACAACGCTGAAGAAGCTCAAGCTTTCAAGCATGGGAACTCCCATCACACAAGTTGTCACAATGATGGGGGTCGCCGTTGTTGTGACTTTTGCCTTGATTCAAGCAAAAGCGGGACTGCTTTCTGTCGGGGATTTCATTACGTTCCTTTCGGCGATGCTCTTTTTAATGCAGCCTCTGCAGAGTCTTGCTGGTCTCAATGCCACGTTCACGGCAATCAGCGTTGCGGCAAAAAGTGTGTTCGCCATTATGGATGCTCCTTTGCAGCAAGATGCCGGAACAGTTGTCAGGAGTGAAGTGCAGGGGAATATTGATTTGTGTGATGTCTACGTGCGGTACCCTGAAAGCGAACAAGAAGCTCTCAAGGGAATCAATCTCTCGATTAAATCCGGAGAACACGTTGCTCTTATCGGACATTCAGGTTCCGGAAAGACCACGACTGTTAATTTGCTTCCTCGTTTCGTTGAGGCCTCTTCGGGAGTGGTGAAAATCGACGGCGTTGATGTACGTGATTTCACGTTGGAGAATTTGCGCAAACACATAGCTATTGTTTCTCAAGACGTCTTTTTGTTTGACGCCACCATCCGTGAAAACGTTGCATACGGTTTTCCTCAGGCAACTGAAGATGAAATCAACGCGGCCATTCGGGCTGCTGCACTAGAGGACGTGATTAAGAACTTGCCCAACGGTTTGGACTCGACGGTGGGAGAAGGTGGCCGTTTGCTTTCCGGAGGGCAGAAGCAACGCGTTTCGATTGCTCGCGCTTTCTTGAAAAATGCCCCAATTGTCATCCTGGACGAAGCTACAAGCGCACTTGACAGTGAATCTGAGCACCAAATTAAACAGGCGCTTACTCGATTGTTGGATGGGCGAACTTGCCTCATTGTTGCGCATCGTCTTTCGGTGATAGACAACGTTGACCGTATTGTTGCGCTACACGAGGGGCGCATTGTTGAAGAAGGGACTCCGGCTGAACTTCTGACGAAAGACGGGGTTTACTCGAAGTTTTGTCGTTTGCAGAAGGTTCATTGAGCGGGAAGCACAGAAAGCATCCTTTCCCCCAATCGACTAAAATCACCTAATTCTTTTGTCCAGACGCGTCTTCGTGTTCTCATGTCGAGACCGGGCGCTTCAACTTTTTAGAACCATGATTACCTTTCAGGAAGTAATCCTGCGTCTGCAGGAGTATTGGAACAAACAAGGCTGCGCCCTGTTGCAGCCGATTGACATCGAAGTCGGGGCTGGTACCTCGCACACGGCCACGTTCCTGCGTGCCCTCGGTCCCGAACCGTGGCGTGCTGCCTACGTGCAGCCGTCCCGTCGTCCGAAGGACGCCCGCTACGGCGAAAACCCCAACCGCCTGCATCAGCACCATCAGTATCAGGTTGTGCTCAAGCCCTCTCCCGTCAACATCGTTGACCTGTATTTGGGCAGCCTTCGCGCGCTGGGTATCGACACTTCGGTGAACGACATCCGCTTCGTGGAAGACAACTGGGAAAACCCGACGCTCGGCGCCTGGGGCCTGGGCTGGGAAATTTGGATGAACGGCATGGAAGTCACGCAGTTCACGTACTTCCAGCAGGTGGGCGGTCTGGAATGCAAGCCGATTACGGGCGAAATTACCTATGGCCTGGAACGCCTCACGATGTATCTGCAAAACTGTGACAACGTCTTTGACCTGGTCTATACCAAGTGGAAGGACGGTCTCGGTCAGGAACACACGCTCACCTACGGGGACGTGTTCCACCAGAACGAAGTGGAACAGAGTAAGTACAACTTCGAAGCGAGCGATCCGGAAAAGCTCTTTAAGCAGTTTGACTACTTCGAGAGCGAAGCCAAGCGTCTGATGGAGCTTGAATTGGCGCTTCCGGCTTACGAAATGGTTCTCAAGGCCGGTCACACGTTTAACCTTCTGGACGCACGCGGCGCCATTTCGGTAACCGAACGCGCCGCCTACATTGCCCGTATTCGCAACTTCAGTCGCGCCGTGGCGCAGAGCTACTACGACTCGCGCGAACGCCTGGGCTTCCCGATGCTCAAGGCATAAGTCATTTACCAGTTTGTCGCGAGAGAAGATAAAAACAACCTGCCCGTTACCCTGACGCTGGCGCTGGTTTGGGCGCTGGCGGGCGTGGG
>ERZ791569.1103-NODE-1103-length-11497-cov-4.233613_pt1 | contig 11497 bp, 8 predicted proteins | sample MGYA00509973_ERZ791569 | MGnify/ENA primary metagenome ERZ791569 (study PRJEB30046, sample SAMN00791902) | human gut metagenome | study: EMG produced TPA metagenomics assembly of the A metagenome-wide association study of gut microbiota in type 2...
CCGCCGAATTGTGCGGTGGTGCCTTAAAAAACCGCCCGGTTATCTGCTAAACACAGATGTACCGGGCGGTTCTTTTTGCTTTTCGCGGAATCGCGAACAAACCACCGAATTACCTTCAGTCTGCCGATGTGCTGACGGACTTGTTCCGCACGAACAGAATCAGCGACTGCTCGTCACTGTCGTAGATGGTCGTCGCGTGGAGCGCCGTGCGCAGGAACATGTCGGAGATGTACATTTCGCCGTTGTCCAGCCGGACGGCGCCGGATTCCATCGCAACTGCGCTGCCATCCACCATCACGGACAAACCGCTGTCCGTCTCGCGGATGACGACCGTGTAGCCTGCCGCGGACAGCACCCACACGCCGCTTTCGTTCACTTCCAGCTGCCAGTCGTCGATGCACGCCGCCAGCTCGCGCAGGGACATGACCGGACTGCCTACCGTGTTCACCCACAGGCTCGGACGGCGCGTGTAGCCCACGCCATCCTGCGTGACGGTCATCGTCAGCGTCGCGCCGCCGTTGCCCAGGATGATGCTGCCGTTGGGCAGGAGCGTCAAGCCCTCCGGCGTATATACCGGCGCTTCGGTCGTCACCGTATCCACCGGGAAATCGCCGGACGCGCCCGGCAGAGGCAGATCATCCGCCGGAGATGCCGTTGGCGCGGCGCTCGGCGCAGGCGTTTCCGGCGCGGGGGTCGGGGTCGCCGTCGGCGGCACGGTCGGCGGGGAGTAAGGCACAACGTTCGGGTCTTCAAACAGGCGCGTCTGCGTCGCCTGACCCGCAATGCCGTCCACGGACAGCCCGTTCGCCTTCTGGAAGCGGCGGACGGCGGCGGTCGTCTTGCTGCCGTACGCGCCGTCATCCTCGCCCTCTGCCAGATAGCCCAGCTCAATCAGCTTTTTCTGCACCTTCAGCACGCCTGAGCCGCGGTCTTGCCACTGCACGGTCCTGTAGCCCATGTTGGGCGTAATCGTGGGTTCGGGGATGGGCGAGGCCGTCGGCGTGGCGGTGGGCACGTCGGTCGCGGCAGGCGCGTTGGGAATCGGGGATGCCGTCACGTTCGGCGGCAGGGGCGTCGGGGTCGGGACATCCTGCGGCAGCGGCCCCTCCTGAACGGAGAAGGCGACGGTCAGCGCGACATACGCCAGAAGCGTTTTCAAAAAGTCCATGAGGAATGTTCCTCCTTGCATTCTAAATCAGTTTCTATTATACGACAAAATTCTGGTTTGCGCAACCTGATAGCGCGTTTTTTCCGTTTGCAGATTGTAAAAATTGCGGATTCGCGCTATAATGGCGGCAGGAAAAACTCATCAGCAGGAGGAATCAGCCATGAAAGAACCGATTTTGGTGATGATGGCGGCGGGCATGGGCAGCCGCTACGGGGGACTGAAGCAGCTGGATCCGGTCGGCCCGGACGGCGAGGTCATCCTCGATTACAGCCTGTACGATGCGTACCAGGCGGGCTTCCGCCGTGTCGTGTTCCTGATTAAGCACGAGATTGAAGATGCCTTCAAGGCGATGGTCGGTTCGCGCGTGCCGGCAGGGATGGAAGCAAACTACGCTTTCCAGCAATTGGATAAGCTGCCGGAGGGCTTTTCCGTCCCGGAAGGGCGCGTGAAGCCGTGGGGCACGGGGCACGCAGTGCTGTGCTGCCGCGAATTCCTCGATGCGCCGTTCCTCGTCATCAACGCGGACGATTACTACGGCGCGGGCGCGTTCAAGCTGGCGTATGAGTACCTGCGGACGCTGCGGGGCAAGCGCGGCGAGTACTTCATGGTCGGCTACGCGCTGAAAAACACGCTGACGGAGAACGGCTATGTGTCGCGCGGCGTGTGCACGGTCAACGAGTTCGGCTTCCTGAAGGAGGTGCGCGAGCGCACGCACATTATCGCCAGCTGCGACGGCCCGCTGTTCACGGAGGATGGCGAAATGTACCGCCGTCTGCCGGACGATACGACCGTCAGCATGAACTGCTGGGGCTTTACGCCGGATTTCCTCGATGCGCTGGCGGAGGGCTTCGTGCCCTTCCTGAACGAGGCGATGGAGAACAACCCGATGAAGGCGGAGTATTACCTGCCGACTGCCGTCAGCCGCCAGCTTGACCGTCACCGGGCGACGGCGCGCGTGCTGACCTGCCCCGACCGCTGGTACGGCGTGACGTACCACGAGGACAGGGCAGTCGTCGCCAAGGCGATGCTGCGCAAGGCAGAGGAAGGCGAGTATCCGCGGCCGCTGTGGGGGAAATAATAATTTAGGCGAAGCACCAAAAAGCCGCACGCGAGAGGAACAGAGAAAAGCAACCAACTCAATCGCGCGAAGGGGTCAAGGGGGGACTTCGTCCCTTTTCGTCTGCCCCTTGCGGAGCCCAGAGGCAGAGCCTCTGGTGGGGTTTGGGGCAACGCCCCAACTGTTCCTCGTCCGACCAATTCAAAAGGAACAGTCAACAAAGGCGCAGGCAGCGAAGCGTCCCTGCCAGTAACTTCGCGCGTCCGCAGACGCGCCCCAAGCCGCTTTTCCTACTACTTGCGCATTGCCGCGCCATATGGGCGCGACCGACCCTATATTTCATGCAGCACCAAATAATTTGCGCGGAGTGCTTGCATTTGCGGCGGGCGTGGTGTATAATCACAGCAGAGCAATGAACGGTTCTGACGCGAGGAACGTCCCGGAAAGCGAGTGCGCGGCGGTGGAAGGCGCATGGGGAGCGGGCGCGTCATCCCGACCGGGAGCTGCGGCTAATCCCCGCCGGTTCGTCTCCGAGAGCGGACGCAAGAGAGAGGACAAGGGGGAACATCCGCCTTTGCCCTAAGCCGGGTGGTACCGCGAAGCAATGCAAGTCAGCAATGCCTTCGTCCCTGCAAGCATAGCAGAGGCGGAGGCTTTTTCTTTCGCCTCGGATCATCAATCATGGAGGGAAAAAATCATGGCCAAGGAAAAGAAACAGGAATTTGTCACCCACATCACCCCCCGCGACGAGGATTTCTCCCAGTGGTACACCGACGTTATCCTCAAGACGGAATTGTGCGACTACGCGCCCGTGCGCGGCTGCATGATCGTGCGCCCCTACGGCTACGCGATTTGGGAGCGCATTCAGGCGGAAATGGACAAGCGCTTCAAGGAAACGGGTCATCAAAATGTGTATTTCCCGATGCTGATTCCGGAATCGCTGCTGCTGAAGGAGGCGGAGCATGTGGAAGGCTTCGCGCCGGAAGTGGCGTGGGTGACGCAGGGCGGCACGGAAAAATTGCAGGAGCGTCTGGCAGTGCGCCCGACCTCCGAAACCATCTTCTGCACGATGTACGCCAAGTGGGTGCAGACGTGGCGTGACCTGCCGATGAAGTACAACCAGTGGTGCTCCGTCATGCGCTGGGAGAAGGCGACCCGCCCGTTCCTGCGCACGAGCGAGTTCCTCTGGCAGGAGGGTCACACCATCCACGCGACCGCCGAGGAAGCGCAGGAAGAAACGATGCAGATGCTGCACGTCTATCAGGAAGTGGCGGAAAACGTGATGGCGCTGCCGGTGTATGTCGGGCAGAAGTCGGAGAAGGAAAAGTTCGCTGGTGCGCGCGCGACGTACTCCATGGAAGCCATGATGCAGGACGGCAAGGCGCTGCAGGCAGGCACGAGCCACAACTTCGGCACGAATTTCGCCGAGGCGTACGGCATTCAGTTCCAGAACAAGGAAGGCAAGCTGACTTACGCCGAGGAAACGAGCTGGGGCGTATCGACCCGCCTGATTGGCGCGATTATCATGACCCACGGCGACGAGCGCGGCCTGCGCCTGCCCCCGCGCGTTGCCCCGATTCAGGCGGTCATTCTGCCGATTGCGGCGCACAAGCCGGGCGTGATGGAGGCGTGCGAGAAGCTGCTTGAGGAATTGAAGGCGGCGGACATCCGCGTCAAGCTCGACGACCGCGACACGGTCTCCGCAGGCTACAAGTTCAACGACTGGGAGATGAAGGGCGTGCCGGTGCGGCTGGAAGTCGGCCCGCGCGACCTCGAAAACGGCGTCGTGACCGTGTTCCGCCGCGACCTGTGCGAAAAGGTGACGCTGCCGCTGGAAAATCTGGCGGACGAATTGAAGGCGCTGCTGGACGACATTCAGCAGACGCTCTTTGACCAGGCGAAGAAGTTCCGCGACGAAAAGACCCACGTCGTCCACAACATGGAGGAACTGGGCGCTGCCGTCGAAAATGGCTTCGCGAAGGCCATGTGGTGCGGCGAACGCGCGTGCGAGGACGAAATCAAGGAGAAATTCAACGCCTCCTCCCGCAATATGCCCTTTGACCAGGAAAAGGAATGGTTCGGCGATACCTGCGTCTGCTGCGGCAAAAAGGCGAAGAAGGTTATGTATTTCGCGAAAGCGTACTAATTTTCCCAGCAAATTGCCTGAAATTTTCCCGAAAGGCGCGAATTAACCATTTACAAACGGGAAAAAATCTGATACAATAATGGATGGGTCTGCGAACCGTTTGCGCGGACGACCGAAGACTCCGACGGCGTACTGCGTGAACAGGCGATTGCCCACGGGCATTGCCCGAAATAAAAATTTGGAGGATGAAATTCCATGACCAAGAGCGAAATCATTGCCACCTACGCCCAGCATGAAGGCGACACCGGTTCTCCCGAAGTGCAGATTGCCCTGCTGACCGAACGCATCAACCACCTGAACGAGCACCTGAAGACCAACCGCAACGACCACCACTCCAACCGTGGTCTGCTGCTGATGGTCGGCCGTCGCCGTGGTCTGCTGGAGTACCTGAAGAAGACCGACATCGAGCGTTATCGTGCGCTGATCGCTAAGCTGAACCTGCGTAAGTAATTTTCGCAGCGAAACGGCGGCTTTGCGCGCAAGAGCCGCCGTCTGGAGACACGCGGCAGGGGAGAATCCCCCTGTGCATTCCTCCTCACGGCGGCTTTTTGCGGCAAGGCGGCGCAGAACATGGGCAGGGTCTGGAGATGTTATCCCTTGAAAATCCCGAATCGCCTGATTCAGGGGGTTTTCATATGATAGCATCTCCGGGCGGTTCAGGAAGGCGGATGGCTGCCTTTCTACGACTGAGTATAAGGAGATTCTCAATGGAAAGCAAAAAGTACAGCATGGATCTGGCGGGCCGCGAGCTGACGCTGGAATTCGGCAAATACTGCGAACAGGCGGCTGGCTCCGTCTGGGTGCATCTGGGCGATACCGTCGTGATGGTGAACGCGACGATGGCGCCGACCCCCCGTCCCGGCGTGGACTTCTTCCCGCTGGCTGTGGACGTGGAGGAAAAGCAGTACTCCGTGGGCAAGATTCCCGGCGGCTTCATCAAGCGTGAAGGCCGTCCGACCGAAAAGGCGACCCTGACCTGCCGCCTGATCGACCGCCCGCTGCGCCCCCTGTTCAACAAGGGAATGCGCAACGATGTGCAGGTCGTTGTGACCGTGCTGAGCGTTGAGCAGGATGTGCCGCCGGAAATCCCCGCGATGATCGGTTCGTCCATCGCGCTGGCGGTCAGCGAAATTCCGTGGAACGGCCCGACGGGCGCGGTGGTTGTCGGCCGCGTGGACGGGAAGTACGTCATCAACCCCGATGAAGAGCAGCGCGCAAAGAGCGACATGCACGTTTACCTCGCCGGCACGAAGGACGCCATCATGATGGTGGAAGCGGGCGCGAACGAGGTCAGCGAAACGGCGATGCTCGACGCCATCATGTTCGGCCACGAGTACATCAAGAAGCTCGTCGAGTTCCAGGACAAGATTGTGGCGGAAATCGGCAAGGAAAAGGTCGAAGTGCCGCTGAACGTGACTGGCGACGACGTGAAGCAGGCCGTGCGTGAATTCGCCTACGACAAGTGCGTGTGGGTGTTTGACACCTTCAACCGTCAGGAGCGTCAGGCGCGTGAAGCGCAGGTGAAGCAGGAAACCATCGAAGCGCTGGCGGAGCAGTTCCCGGAGCGCGAAGCCGAAATCGCCGATGCGCTGTACTACCTGAACAAGGAAGTCATGCGCAAGAAGATTATCGAGCAGGGCATTCGTCCCGATGGCCGCGGCGTGACGGAAATCCGCCCGATTTGGTGCGAAGTGGGCGTGCTGCCGCGCGTGCATGGCTCTGCCGTGTTCACCCGTGGTCAGACGCAGGCGCTGACTGTGACCACGCTCGGTTCTACCAGCGAGGGTCAGGTGCTGGATGGCCTGTCCAGCGAGGACTTCAAGCGCTACATCCACCACTACAACATGCCGCCGTACGCCACGGGCGAAGCGGGGCGCCTCAAGAGCCCCGGTCGCCGCGAAATCGGCCACGGCGCACTGGCGGAGCGCGCACTGCTGCCCGTCATCCCCTCTGAGGAAGAGTTCCCCTACGCAATGCGCCTGGTGAGCGAAATCCTGTCCTCCAACGGTTCGTCCTCCATGGCGTCCGTGTGCGGTTCCACCCTGTCCCTGATGGACGCGGGCGTGCCGATTCACGCGCCGGTCGCGGGCGTTGCGATGGGCTTGATTAAGGACGTGGAGTCCGGCAAGGTGGCTGTCCTGACCGACATTCAGGGTCTGGAAGACTTCCTGGGCGACATGGACTTCAAGGTCGCTGGTTCCATGAACGGCATCACCGCCATCCAGATGGACATCAAGATTGCGGGCATTGACCGCACGATTCTCGAAACCGCGCTGGCGCAGGCGCTCAAGGGCCGCCTGTTCATCCTCGAAAAGATGCTCAGCTGCATCGGCGAGCCGCGCAAGGAACTGAGCAAGTACGCGCCCAAGATTGTCCGCTTCACCATCAATCCGGAGAAGATTCGCGAGGTTATCGGACCCGGCGGCAAGATGATCAACAAGATTATTGCCGAAACCGGCGTGAAGATTGACATCGAGGACGACGGCCGCGTGTTCATCTCCACCCCCGACGCGGAAGCAGCCGACAAGGCGCGCCGCATCATCGAGGGCATCGCGAAGGACATCGAGGTTGGCGAGGTGTACACGGGCAAGGTCGTGCGCATCATGAACTTCGGCGCGTTTGTCGAGCTGCTGCCCGGCAAGGACGGCATGATTCACATCTCCAAGCTGGCGAACCACCGCGTGGAGAAGGTCGAGGACGTCGTGAAGATTGGCGACACGCTGGAAGTGAAGGTCGCGGAAATCGACGCGCAGGGTCGTGTGAACCTCGTGCGCAACGACATCACCTACGACAACACCGCCGCGGCTGCCCCGCGTCGTGCGGAAGGCTTCCGTGCGCGTCCTCCGCGCCGGGATGGTCGGAACTAATCGCGTTTCCGACAACCTTTCGGCGGATGAATGCCATCCGGCTGAATGACTTCTGCATAATTGGCTGATTTTGCAGCAGAGGGTTTCGCTCCTGCGGGAGCGACCAAAGGGCAACGGAAACGGACGAAGTCCGCGATCGCCCCCTTGACCCCTTCGGCGATCGCCACTTGCATAGTAGGTCGTAACTGGAACATTAGAAAACTGGATTATCATAGAAATTCGCAAAAGTCCCTGCGATTGCACCGGGCTTTTGCGAATTTTCTGCTTTTTCGGGGAAATCGTACGAAACGATGCAATTGTGCATCAGAAAGGAACCAAATGGATAGCATACTGAAAAACGTAGCGGGAGCTGATGAATGTATGCGTGATGAATGGGTGCTGCCCAATGGCCTGCGTGTGCTGGGGGAACGCCTGCCGCATCTGCGGTCGGTGTCTATCGGCGCGTGGATGCATGTGGGTTCGATGATGGAAACGCCGGAAGAAAACGGCCTCTCCCACTTCATTGAGCACATGATTTTCAAGGGAACGACGAAGCGCACCGTCCGGCAGATTGCCGAGGAAATGGACGCGGTTGGCGGGCAGCTGAACGCCTTCACGGGCAAGGACTGCACCTGCTGCTACGCTAAGGTCATCGACGAGGACATTGAACTCGCCATCGACATCATCGCCGACATGGTGATGAACGCGACGATGGACGAGAAGGAGCTGAACAAGGAACGCGGCGTTGTGCTGGAAGAAATCTCGATGGACGAGGATTCGCCCGAAGATTTGGTGCATGACCTGCTGGCGAAGGCGCAGTTTGGCGCGCAGTCGCTGGGGCAGCCGATTCTGGGGCCGGCGGAACAGGTCGCGGTGTACACCCGCGCCAACTTGATGGACTATAAGAACAAGCACTACCTGCCGAGAGAAACGGTGGTGGCGCTGGCGGGCAACTATGAGCCCGCGCAGGTGCAGGCGCTGATGGAAAAATACTTCGGCACTTGGCAGAGCGGCGAAAGCGCACTCGTTGTGCCGAAACAGCAGGTTTTGATCGGACGGCGCGTTGTGAAGGAAAAGGACACCGAGCAGCTGCACATCTGCCTTGGCTATCCGGGATTCGCGTACGGCACGGACGACGTGTATGCCGTCGCGGTGATGAACAACGTGCTGGGCGGCGCGATGTCCTCCCGCCTGTTCCAGCGCATCCGCGAAGAACTGGGCATGGCGTACTCCATCTACACCTACCCGAACTCGTATCAGGGCATCGGCACATACGGCATTTACGCCGGCATCAGCCCGAAGAACGGCGATAAGGTGCTGGAGGAAATCGACAGCGAACTCAAGCGTTTCCTGAAGGACGGCATGACGGACAAGGAGTTCCGCGACAGCAAAACGCAGCTTCGGTCGGGCTATTTGATGGGGCTGGAAAGCTCCGGCAGCCGGATGCAGGCGATGGGGCGCTCGACGCTGCTTAACGGCCATCCGACCGACCACCAAAAGACGATTGCCGCCATCGAAGCCGTGACGCCGGAAATGGTGATGGACGTGGCGCGCAAGGTGCTGACCGCCGAGCCGTGCCTGGCGGTGGCGGGCAAGGGCGCAGAAAAATACGCGGAGTAAAGAAACATGAACGAACGGATTATCGCGCTGGACATCGGCGACGCGCGCATCGGCGTGGCGGTTTCGGACGCATCGCGCCTGATTGCCACGCCCATCGACACCATCTACCGCGTCGGCTACGGGCCGGACGTACGCAAGGTGGTGGAAATCTGCCAGCGCTACGACACGACGCAGGTGCTCTCCGGCTGGCCGCTGAATATGGACGGCACGGCGGGCTTCCAGTCCGAAAAGGTCAAAGCGTTTTGCGAACAGCTGGAAAAAGCGGGGCTTTCGGTCGTCTATCAGGATGAACGCCTGACGACTGTGACCGCGACGAACGCGCTCATCGAGGGCAACATGCACCGGGCGGAGCGCAAGCACAATGTGGACAAGGTAGCGGCGGCGGTGATTTTGCAGCAGTATCTGGACACTTGCCGCAACCAGCAGCAACAGGAGGCAGCGAAAATGGAAGAACAGGACAACATCATTGAACTGATTGACGACGAGACGGGCGCGCCGATTCGCTTCCAGCATCTGGCGACGATTGAGCACGATGGCGAACTGTACATTGCGCTCTCCGAGGCGGATGCGCCGGAGGACGGGCAGTGCGAGGTGTTCATCATGCAGGTGGCGCAGGAAGAAGATGGCACGGAAAGCTATATTCAGGTGGAAGATGAGGCCGTTCAGCAGGCGGTGTTCGACAAGTTTCTCCAGCTGGTGAACGAGGGCAGCGGCGATGACGAATAACGACGAGGGCAGCAAACTGGAAGCAATGGGCGAACCGCTGATTGAACTGACCGCCCCTGACGGCACGGTGATGCGCTTCCGCTTCGGCGCGGTGATTCCGCTGGACGACATCGAATATGCCGTGCTGCTGGAGATGGAGGACAACCCCGACGGCGAGGAGCAGGTGCTGGTGACGCGCATTGAGCCGACGGACGACGGCGGCATGACGTTCGTGGTCGAGGAGAACCCGCAGAAGGTGGAGCAGGTGTTTAACAGCTACGTCAACCTGCGGACGCAGGAGGGATTGGCGGGGCTGTAACACTGCGCGAAAGGAGGGCATCCGCCCATGAAAAAAGGAAAAAAGCGACTGCTTCTGGGATGGATTTGCCTGCTTCTTTCGTTGTGTATGGTGACGGCCGCATCCGCCGAAACGGACGGCACGCCGATTCAGCCCTGCCATCAGGTGACGATGACCGAGCGGAAATCCACCGCGCAAAACGGCGCGTCCATCAGCGTGTGGCACATCACAACCGCGCTGGGCACGGTGGATGCCGAGCTGAACGCGCTGGCGGATGACTACGCGGCGGAACTGTCGCCCCTGCTCCAAAAGCCGGGCAGGGAGCGCACGCAGAACAGCGCGCTCACCGTGCGCATCCTCCACAGCCGGACGGGAATGAGCTGGATGAGCTTCATGGTGCAGGCGCGGCTGGAGTACCATCGGCAGATTCAGCAGGTGCGGTTCACCACGCGCACCTACGATATGCTGACCGGGCAGCGAATCACGCTTGCCGACATTTTCCCGGCGGATTCGCCCGCGTGGACGCTGCTGGAACAAGCGGTGCGCGACGCGGCAAACGCCTATTATCCGGACGAAACGCCCGATGCGGCGGCGGTCGAGGCGCTCTGCGAAAATCTCGCTCAGGCGGATTTCATGCTCTACGGCATGTCGCTGGTCATTCCGCTGCCGTCGGTTTATGAAAATCATCCGCAGCTGATGCAGGCGACGCTGTACTATCCGCAGATTCGCGCGTACATGACCGAAGAAGCGCAGCGGCAGACGGATAACGCGAGCCTGTACCGCTTCTGCGCGCTGACGTATGACGACGGCCCGAACCAGTGGATTACGCCGCATGTGCTGGATGCGCTGATGAAAACCGGCGCGCGCGCGACGTTCTTCCTTGTCGGCAGCCGCGTCAGCGACTTCGCCTATCTGGCGCGGCAGGAGCATGACGAGGGGCACGCGATTGCGACGCACTTCTACGAGCACCTGTACGCGAATCAGGAGCAGGGCGGCAAGTTCCGCACCATGTACGACAAGGTTAACCGCGCGCATATCGCCGCCATCGGCATTGCCCCGGCGTATGCCCGCGCGCCCGGTGGACAGTGGCAGCGCATGGGCAGCTACGGCGTCGGCTGGCCGCTGATTCAGTGGACGGCGGAAGCGCAGGACTGGAGCGGCAGCGATCAGGGCCCCGATGCCTACCGCACCGCCAACACCATAGCCGCCAGCACCAAGGATGGCGGCATCATCCTCATGCACGACATGAAAATCAACTCCGCCAAGGCGACGGAGATGTTCATCCCGAAGCTGGAGGAGCGCGGCTTCATGCTGCTGACGGTGGATGAGCTGTTCGCCAAGGACGGCGTGACGCTGGAAGCGAATCAGGCGTACTGGCGCTGCCTGGACGGGGTCACGACGCAGTATTAACCATACGATTCCGCAAAACCGCTGCCGCAAAATGCAGAGGACAGCGAAAAGGCGGGAAAATGCGTGTGTACCTGTGCCGCTGTCTCTTTTTGCGCAAACAAGTGCGAATTTTGTATTTTCCACACGAAAAACAGCGCAAGGGAAGTGCCGACAAGCCGGACAGCCGCCGCCGCTCTTTCCCGCAAGAAATGGAAGAGGCGGGGGGAGTCCAGAGGGGGCTGAAGTCCAGACTTGCAACCTCTTCAGC
>ERZ791569.1105-NODE-1105-length-11483-cov-3.319653_pt1 | contig 11483 bp, 7 predicted proteins | sample MGYA00509973_ERZ791569 | MGnify/ENA primary metagenome ERZ791569 (study PRJEB30046, sample SAMN00791902) | human gut metagenome | study: EMG produced TPA metagenomics assembly of the A metagenome-wide association study of gut microbiota in type 2...
GTCTACGCAATATGATGGTGAGAGTGATTGGCCTGTGATTCGTGTTGCCGACATTGCTTTGCTTTATGCAGAACTGACTAATGAGATCTCAGGACCCTCGGCTGATAATCTGAAATATCTGAACATGGTTTGTGAACGTGCTGGTGTTTCTACCTATACATTAGCTGATTTGCCAAGCCTTTACGATTTTAGAGAGGCTGTACGTAATGAACGTAGGCTGGAGTTAGCTTTTGAAAATCAGCGCTGGTTTGATCTTCTTCGTTGGGGCATTGCTACTCAGACGGTAAATAATTATTTGAACAGCGAGCTTCTTTATACGGAATATTCTTATACGGTGAATGATATAGAAGATTGGCAAACATTTTTGCCTATTCCGGTGAGTGTGATTGACATTAATCCTGAGATAGCGCAGAATACGGGTTATTAATCTTTTAAATGCTTACAAATATGAAACAATATAGAAAATGGACTTTGGCAGCATTATTTGCCTGTTTATTCTTTTTGTGTGGTTGTGATTCTACGTCGATGAAAGATGTGGCGATTAGTTCACCGGAGGTTCTTTCTTTCTCGCCTGAGAGTGGAAGTATAGGTAGTGAAGTGATTGTTACCGGAGAATATTTGGATGATGTGGTAAGTGCTACTATTGGTGGTGGAAAAGTTACTATTTTGCAGAAAGTATCCAATCAGCGTTTATCTCTAAAGGTAACGGATCAGGCACGAAGTGGTAAAATTGTATTGACCAACTCAATCGGTGAGGGTGTATCAGAAGCAGAGTTTACTCTCGAATATCCGGCACCTGTTGTTTCGCAGACCGGAGTACCTTCGGAAGTTGAAATGGGGAATAATTTGTTGCTTTCTGGTAGTCACATGAACGTGGTAAGTGCCGTTCTCTTTACTGCTGCTGAAGGAGGAACGGCTGGAAATGAGGCTGAGATCGTCTCACAAAATGAGAATGAGATAGTAGTGAAGGTTCCTTATGTGGAGAGTGACAGGGCTATGGTGACATTCAAATACTTTAATGGTACGGAGAATGTGGAGACATCAAGTTTTTCTGCACCGCAGTTGACAGTGAAACGTTATGAACCGAAGGTTACAACTAATGTATTTGAACCGGCTAATGTAGGAGATGTGGTAGTATTGGAGGGAACTTATCTTAATAAGATTGATAAAGTGCTGTTAGGTGATATTGAGTGTACCATTCCGTTGCAGACTGAAACTGTATTGAATTTTGTGGTACCTTCGTCGGAGAACTATGAAGATGGGGATAATACGAAGGCACTGAAAATTTCTTATTTTGACGGACGTGAAGTGCGTACCTTGACGGATGCATTCGTGGTGAAAGTGCCTTTCGTCTATTTCTGGGAGAATAATAAAGTATATGGTCAGGGACGTATTGAGGGACAGCTATCTTCTTTCTTCTCTCCAAAAACGGGATTGGTCTATGCAAATAGTGATTGGAGTACTGTAGTAGATCCAGTTTCTATGAAATATAAAGCTGCTACTTGTTCTGCTAATAATAAACCGGCGGTTTCAGAGAGCGAATATAATTCAGTAAACCCCTATTTTTTCTTCTCAGGAGCTTCTGCAGGGCAATTACAGATTAATAGTCCGGCAAACTCAAAAACACAATTGAAAAACTTCTATTCTACAACAAATTCCAGTTCGCAAGTGACAGGAGGAAAAATAGATTGTTATGGTACACCAGCATTGACTTTCTTATGGCTTGACCCATCTAAATCAGGCTATAAAACTCTGATTGATGAAGTGAAGAATGGTACATTATCAAAGATTGATGAGACTACTTTCCCTATAGATGTGGAAGCTAAAACTTGTCGTGGTTTTAGTATTGCAAGTGCGAAGGCCTCGCCTAATACAGATGTTTGGGCACCGGATATATTTAAGGTAGGTGAAGAAAAGATTGCCAATGTAGATGCTGTTTTGCTTGTATTCTATTATAATGTAAAAGGCTCGGTCGATAATGTTGCTGATAATATAAAACGTATCGGGGTTTTACACATAAAAACAGTTGACTTTAAGTTGTATAATAACACGAATGCACCTTCGTCCAGTTCGATTGAATTTGATATGTACTGGCAGAAACATGATTATGATTACTCAAAAGTTCCAGTTCAATAATTTAAAATGATGATACGAGATATACATAAGGCGATTATAGCTTCCCTGTTCATTGGGTTACCGTTACTCTCTTTTGCAAAAAGATATGACGTAACACTTCCTGAAGTAGCTTCCTGCTTAAAAACTGCACAGCCGGGTGATCAAATTTATATTAAAGATGGTCAGTATAAAGATATGCAGTTGAAGTGGATGGGTAAAGGGACTGAAAAGTCTCCTATTTCCATAAAAGCTTTGAATCCGGGAAAGGTAAAGATAGAAGGTGGGTCTAATCTACGAATAGCGGGAGAATGGATATCTGTCGACGGATTATATTTCACAGATGGATATGCTCCTAAAGGTTCTGTAATAGAGTTTCGTAATGGACAAGAGTTGGCTAATCACTGTCGTCTGACGAATTGTGTGATAGATAAATTTAATCCATCCCGTCGGGATCAGGCTTATAGCTATATATTGCTTTATGGTCGTCATAATAGAGTAGATCATTGTTCATTGACAGGAAAATTAAATTTGGGGGTGACATTAATTGTCATCCTCAACGACAAACGTTGCCTGGAGAATTATCATTTGATTGATCACAACTACTTTGGAGAAAGGCCGGTATATGGTTCGAATGGAGCTGAAACAATGCGTGTGGGAACCTCTCAGCAGGCTTATAGCTCCTCAAACACAATCATTGAAAATAATCTGTTCGAACGTTGTTCCGGAGAAGTGGAAGTAATTTCTATCAAATCCAGTGATAACATCATCCGAAACAATACTTTGTTGGAATGTGAAGGAGTAGTTGCTTTGCGCCATGGCGATCGTAATACGGTGAATAACAATCTGTTTATCGGCAACGGACGTCGTAATACAGGCGGTATCCGTGTAGTTAATGCCGGACATCGGATTTATGATAATCTATTAGTCGGTTTGGCGGGTACCCGTTTCTTCTCGGCTTTAGGAGTTATGGATGCAGTACCCAATTCGTTGCCAAACAGATATTGTCAGGTTGTTGATGTCGAAATGTTCCGCAATACATTTGTTGATTGCACAAATATAGAATTTGGTACAGGCAAAGATATGGAACGTACCCTTGCACCGGAAAAGGTTGCTTTTACGGACAATATTATTATCAATAAGAAATTGGCTCAGCCTTATATAGCTGTTGACGATGTATCGGGTATCCGGTTTAAAGGTAATAAGGTACAACTGAGCAAGAACTATTCGGCGCCGGGATTCATTACGGAAAAAGTGAAAGTTCCTCAGTTGCCTGATAATACTGTGATACGTAAGGATAAAGGTGCTTCGTGGTTTACAAATCAAGTGGCACAGTCCACAACTAATGTTCATAAAGAATGCAATGTATCTCCGGGTACGAATCTGTCCGAAATCGTTCATTCGTTAGAACCGGGCAGTATCATTATTCTGTCAAAAGGTACGTATCCTATTCAACGTTCTATACTCATCGATAAGCCGTTGACAATTCGTGCCGCTGATCCGGGTAATAAACCGCTCATTCGTTTTAATGGAGACAAACCGGATAATATGGTGACAATAGCTGATGGTGGAGAACTGAAAATTGAAAATATTGCTTTCGATGGCGTATTAGAACCGGGAAAAGCATTGGCTAAAGCGGGAATATCTACAGCTTTTGATATGATTCAGCCTTATACATTGACAGTAGACGGTTGCGAGTTTCAAAACTTTGGAGAAGGCGGATTCTTTGCAATCAAAGGAACAAAGGCTACTTTTGCCAAAAGTGTTACTATTAGAAACTGTTTCTTCCGTGATCTTTCAGGAGATGCCATCAATTATGCAGCAGAGAAAGATGATATAGGTCGTTATAATGCTGATGATATGCTGATTGAAAACTGTTCTTTCTACCGTTTGCTAGGTTTGCCTATCAATATTTATCGCGGTGGAAGTGACGAAAGTACGGCAGGGCCTTATGTTACTATCAGACATTGTACTTTCGTAGACTGCTGTAACAAAGAGCGTGGGAGTGTCATGCGCTTGATTGGTCCGCAAGTATTGACCGTAGAAAACTGTAATTTTGATAATAGTGGACGTGGCGGAGCAACGATCCGTTTGGATGAGGCCACTTGGGAAAAGGTACGCATTGCGAACTGTAATTTGTGGAACTCCGGTAGAATGGTAACTACCACTGCTCAGGCTATACAAGGGAAGATGTACAATATCCGTCCTGCTTATACTAATGCTGAAGCATACGATTATGTACCTGTACGGGGGAGTGAATTGGAGAAACTTTCTATTGGTTTGCGGAAGAACTGAATAGCTGTGCGTAATATGAGTATCGAAAAAAAAAATGAGGTAAGATGAGAAAATTTGTTAGTTGTATATTTATGGTTTTAGGAGGGTGTCTTCTTTCATTTGCCCAACATCCGTCTCTTCTTTTCACGCAGGAGGAAGTGAGCGAGATTAGGGCAGGAAAGGGGATGGTGCCCGAGTTCGACAAATCGCTCTCGGAGGTATTGAGTGCGGCTGATGCAGCAGTAAACTCTTCTATATCCGTTCCGGTTCCTATAGATGGTGGCGGTGGTGCGGTACACGAACAGCATAAGTCCAATTATTATGTTATGTTTCATTGTGGAGTTGCCTATCAACTGACCGGTGATAAGAAATATGCTACCTATGTGGCCAATATGCTGCAAGCCTATGCGAAGTTATATCCCACTTTGGGCTTTCATCCTTTACAGCTTTCTCCTGTTCCGGGACGTTTGTTTTGGCAGACTTTGAATGAAAGCGTATGGTTAGTACATACAGCAGTGGCTTACGATTGTATTTATAATACACTTTCATCCAAACAGCGTGCCACTATCGAGGAGAATTTATTTGTTCCGATGGCAGACTTCATTATGGATGGAATGGGAGATAACCATGCCAATAAAAAGACCTTTAATAAGATGCATAACCATGCGACATGGGCTACGGCTGCTGTCGGTATGATCGGCTTTGCCATGAATCGCGAAGATTATGTAAAGAAGGCACTTTATGGCTCTGATGAAACAGGTAAGCGTGGTGGCTTTATCCGCCAAATGGATTATCTGTTCTCTCCCGACGGTTACTTCACAGAGGGCGCTTATTATCAACGTTATGCCATTTGGCCTTTCGTTATCTTTGCTCAATGTATTGATAACAAATTACCGGAACTGAAAATTTTTGACTATCGGGACCATATTCTTTCAAAAGCACTTTCCACATTGATACAGCTTTCCTATGAGGGAGAATTTTTCCATATCAATGATGCACTACTGAAAGGACTTTCCGCACAGGAACTGGTATATGCGGTAGATATATTGTATAATATGAATCCTTCGGATAAATCACTGTTATCCGTTGCTGATAAGTATCAGCATACTTATCTTCCTATTATCGGCGGTTTCAAGGTAGCTCGTGATATAGCCCGTGGAGAAGCAGCCCCGATTGTTTACCGTAGCAGTCTATTTCGTGACGGGCGCAAAGGAGATGAGGGTGGTATAGGTGTAATTCGTTCTACAGCTTCCGGCTTAAATAGTGCTTTGACGCTGAAGGCTACTTCACACGGTTTGAGCCATGGACATTTTGATAAACTGACAATGGCTTATTACGATAATGGAAACGAGATTCTTACTGATTACGGTGCCTCCCGTTTTCTGAATATTGAGGCCAAGTACAAAGGACATTATACGCGTGAAAACCAATCGTTTGCTAAGCAGACAATCGCACACAACACCTTGGTGGTCGATGAAACATCCAACTTTGGCGGAGATATAAAAGTATCTTCCCGTTATCATTCGGACATTATTTATCATGATTTCAACGGAGGACATTTTCAGGTAGTGGTAGCAAAAGATGCTAATGCTTATTCTGGCGTGGAGATGAAGCGTACATTGGCTTACGTGACTACTCCTTTCCTGCAATTTCCCTTAATTTTAGATGTACTGCAAGCAAATGCGGACAGAGAACATCAATACGACTATCCTTTATGGTATAACGGGCACTTCGTCTCTCTGAACTTCCCTTATACTAAAGCCGGTAATGAATTAAGAACTCTTGGAACGAAGAACGGTTATCAACATCTTTGGCTGGAAGCCTGGGGACAGAATGAGAGTAAGAATACATCTTGTTTTACCTTTGTTAATAAGAACCGTTTTTATACTGTCAGTACAGCGACAACTCCGCAGACCGAAATAAAAATGCTCCGTTTGGGAGCCAATGATCCAGACTTTAATCTGAGGAATGAAACAGCTTTTCTGATAAGGGAAAAAGCACGTAAGAACCACACATTCGCTACTTCTATCGAAACGCATGGAGATTATGATGTGGTGATGGAAACTTCCAACAATCTGGTTTCTTCTTGCGAAGAAGTGAAAGTACTGATGGATACGGCTTCCTATACAGTTGTAAAAGCCATATATAAAGGTGGGCATTTTGTACTGCTTTGTCTTAGCAATACGGATAATAGTAAAGAGAAAAAACATAATCTGACCATCGATGGACTTGATTATACATGGAATGGTTGTTGCGGAGTATTTATAAGATAAACAAACCATTAATAGACAAAAGTATGAAAACATGTAGTGAAACTTTTCAGTTTGAGAAAGATTTGAAGTGGGAAAATCCTGCTCCGGGTGTTAATCGTCAGATAATGGCCTATGACGGGCAACTGATGATGGTCAAAGTAAAATTTGATCAAGGTGCGATAGGAAGTATGCACGAGCATTATCACAGTCAGGCGACTTACGTAGTAAGCGGTAAGTTTGAACTAACTATCGGTGACAAGAAAGAAATTCTTTCTGCAGGAGATGGTTATTATGTAGCTCCTGATGAGTTACATGGATGTGTTTGCCTCGAAGCTGGTATTTTGATTGATACATTCAGTCCTGTGCGTGCAGACTTTTTAAATCTCTGAGCGTATGAAAGTGAAAGGACTCCGATGGATGGTTATCGGATTAATCATGTTGATAACCATTATCAATTACCTGGATAGAGGCACGCTCAACTATATGTGGGTGGCTAATATTGATTATCGCTTGGTTTCTCAAACGGATGCATTGGCAGATAAAGGCAATCATGCTGTTTTGGCAGGAGAGCAATATATCTTGACGGCTGCAAACGGAAATCGTGACTCGGTCAGTGTAGCCAACGTACAGATGAAGGAGAAAAATGGAGTTACGTTTGTGACCAATCGCGAAGGTATCGCTATCGATCTCGGCTTAATAGATCGTAATGATCCCGACGCTTCACAACAAGCGAAAGATATTCTCGGTCTGATTACTATTTTCTTTATGATAGCATACGGTATCAGCCAGCTTGTTTCCGGGAAACTGTACGATAAGATTGGATGCCGGAAAGGTTTTTTCTGGAGTGTGTTGATATGGGGTACGGCAGATGCCTTGGCTTCTCTTTCCAGGGGGATCTTCTCGCTGACTTTTTTCCGGATGATGCTCGGATTGGGTGAAGCAGGTCCGTGGCCTGGTACGACAAAAAGTAATGCTGAGTGGTTCCCACAGAAAGAACGTGCTTTTGCACAGGGATTGTTTGGAGCGGCAGCTTCCATAGGTTCTATTCTGGCACCGATTATTATCCTGATGCTGTTCATTGCCTTTGGATGGAAGCTGACATTTGTTGTAGTCGGTGGATTAGGGCTGATTTGGTTGGTCCCTTGGCTGATTATCAATAAAGAAGGACCGAAGAAGCATCCTTGGATTACGGAGGAAGAACGGACTTATATCTTGAGTGGTCAGCCTGAAAAGGAGTTGAAAACCGAAGAAAAAGGAAAGAGTTGGGGAGAACTGCTTCGGGTGAGAAAGAACTGGTCTGTTATTCTGGGACGATTCTTCCTTGACCCAATTTGGTGGATGTTTGTGACGTTCTTACCGCTTTATCTGGCAGATGTATTTCATCTGAATATTAAAGAAGTGGCATTTTCTGCTTGGGTACCTTATGTGGGTGCGGCATTGGGAAGTATTGCCGGTGGTTGGTATTCCGGTTGGTTGATAAACCGGGGACATACAGTGAATTATGCCCGTAAAGCGGCTATGTTGCTTGGCGGGTTTATCATAATTCCGTCTATTTTGGCGGCAATCATGTCTACTACGGCTCCTGTTGCTATCATCTTTATGGCTTTGGTATTAGGAGGTTTTCAGTTCTTCATGACGAATTTACAGACTATACCGAGCGATTTACATAGTGGTAAGTCTGTGGGCTCTTTGGCGGGACTAGGGGGTGCTTCGGCAGTATTAGGAACTATTCTGGCAATACTTTTTGCCAGTTATATTACGAATTGGATATTATTATTCAGCTTGTTGGGAGCTTTGGTGCCGCTGTCGTTGTGCTCCATTTTCCTAACAGTAGGAGAGATTAAACAAATAGAAAAATAAACGTATTTTAAAAACAAGACGATTATGAAATTAGAAGGTAAAGTCGCTATCGTGACAGGTGGTGCACGCGATCTTGGTCGCGCAATATCAGTGAAATTGGCAGCAGAAGGTGCTAAAGTTTGTTTGAATTATTTCGACAATGAAGCCGATGCACAGGAAACACTGGCGTTGATTAAGAATGTTGGTGGTGAAGCTATCGCAGTTCAGGGTGATATGACAAAAGCTGCAGCGGTAAAGAATCTTTTCGCAGAGTGTAATAAGGCTTTTGGTGACAAGGTAGATGTATTGGTAAATGTCGTAGGTGGAATTGTAGGCCGTAAAAAGATTACTGAGCAAGATGAAGCTTGGTATGATTTCCTGATGGATGTCAATATGCGTTCCGTATTCCTCTGTACTCGTGAAGTAGTTCCAATGATGTCGGCAGGTGGTTCCATCATTAACTTTTCTTCATTGGCTGCACGCGATGGTGGAGGTAACGGAGCTTCCATGTATGCAACAGCGAAGGGGGCGGTGATGACATTTACTCGTTCTATGGCAAAGGAACTTGGTCCACAAGGTATCCGTTGTAATGCGGTTTGCCCGGGTACGATTGCTACTTCTTTCCACGATCGTTTCAATACACCGGAGAATCGCGAACGTATGAAAGCTTCTTACGCATTGCGTCGTGAAGGAACTGCTGAAGAAGTTGCAGACTTGATTTGCTTCCTTGCTTGTTCTGAGTCTTCTTACCTGACAGGTACGAACATTGATATTAACGGTGGTTGTTTCTTCTCTTAAAGAAGAATGACTGATTCAAAAATTAATGGCAGTCGGGTGGCAATTAACTGCCCGACTACTTACCTACTTTAAAGATAATAGTTATGAGACGAATCTTTGCCATGTGGGCTGTATGCCTCTGTTGGGGAATACTGAATGCTGCTCCGTTGGGGCCGTTTAATGCGACATTACTTGAACAGCTAAAGAATGACTATCAGAAAGGCGACAAGGATGTTGTCCGGTACATCGAATTTCAGGAAAAGGTAGCGGAGAAATATATAAAGATGACTCCTTTATCGGTGACCGCCAAAAAGAAATTGCCTCCTAGCAAAGATCCACGGGATTATATGACCTTATCTCCCTATTGGTGGCCTGACTCTACAAAAACGGATGGACTTCCCTATATCCGAAAAGATGGGGAACGTAATCCCGAAGTTTATGAATATCCTGAACGTGAGAATGCCAATCGCTTCGGTGATGCCGCTTACTGTCTGGGAGTGCTCTATTATATAACAGGAAAAGAAGTCTACGCCAAAGCATGTGCTGTTCATTTAAAGATATGGTTCACAGACCCGAAACTGGGTATGAATCCCAATATGACTTATGCACAATCCGTGCCGGGTATGAAAAATATGCGGGGTTCAGGCTTTATCGACTCTCGTCGTTTTAGCCGTGCATTGGGTGTTGCCCGATTGATAGAGGGCTCTAAAAGTTGGACACTCTCAGATAAGAAAAAGCTTGATGACTGGGCCACCGCTTTTTGTTATTGGATGGAGAACAGTACGCAAGGGCAAAGAGAATCTCATGCAGCCAATAATCATGGCTTGTGGTACGAAGCTATTCATCTGATGGTATTGGCCTACTTAGACCGTACCGACCGTATTCGTGAGGTGGCTGAACAAAGTATTCTTCCCAAGATGGGTACACAGATTGCTGATGATGGCTCATTACCCCAAGAGTTGAAACGTACTCTCTCTTTACATTATTCAACTTTCGCTTTGGAAGCTTTGATGGAAGCTAATCAAATCACCAGTCAAATTGGTATTAATTTATGGAGTACGCCTGCTCCCAATGGAAAAGTGGCTTCACAGGCAGTGGATTATCTATATCCCTACTATCTGAATCCTGAAAGTTGGAAATTCAAACAAATTAAACCTTTCGACCAGTCTCGTGCAGCTATTCTTCTTTATGAAGCAGGAACAGCATTGGGCAATCAAAAGTATATTGATACGGCAAAGCGTATTGGCTTGAAATACAGTACATCTGATGTGGAAACGATACCGTATCTGATTTTGAAGAAGAAATAGAGTTAGAAGACATAATTTATCCTCACCTAATATTAAGTGATAACATGAAATTGAAATTGTTTTTTTATTTGTGTATGCTGCCGTTTCTTTGTCTTGCTCAGGAAACTCAACCACAACAGTTTTCCAATCGTTATGGTATGAAGATGAAGCAGAACGAAGATGGCTCTTATTCGTTGCTATATGCAAAGAAATATGCGAAACTTATTGATGTGAATACAATTCCTGATGTAATGACTCCTTATACTTACCAGGCAAACCGCTTGAAAAGCAAGGATTATAAAGGAGTAATTACAAAAGACATTGTTTACAAAAAGTATGAAGATTATGAGCTGATACTGACAGTTGATTTTGCAGAAACTGATAACCCTGCTCCTTTTGTAGTTTATCTCCACGGTGGTGGATGGGCACGGGGCAATAACGGTTCGTCTAGATCTTTATCCCAATATTTAGCAAAACAAAAGGGGATCACTGGTGTACGTGTATCTTATACATTGGCTCCGCAATCTGATGCAACCGTGAAAGTTTCTATCCAAGATGTTTGGGATGCTGTGAAATATATACGGGAACATGCTGCAGAGCTGAATATCAATCCTGAATGCTTTGGCTTTCTGGGAACTTCCGCCGGTGCTCATTTGGCTGCGGTAGCTGCAATGACTGTACCCGGAACGAAGGCCTTCGTTGGTTACTCCGGTATTGCCGGAAGAGTCGGTGAGGGATACCGTTTCCCGTCCGGTCGAGGAGTGGAGAGGTAGATTGATCAATGACTTTGAAGAAAGTGTGTTTGCCCGATTTCCGGAAATAGGAGAGATAAAGGATCGTTTATATGAACAGGGAGCTGTATATGCATCTATGTCCGGTTCGGGTTCTTCGGTATTTGCCCTATTCGATAAAGAAGTCGATCTTGCCGATTGTTATCCGGGGT
>ERZ791569.1110-NODE-1110-length-11461-cov-2.360950_pt1 | contig 11461 bp, 9 predicted proteins | sample MGYA00509973_ERZ791569 | MGnify/ENA primary metagenome ERZ791569 (study PRJEB30046, sample SAMN00791902) | human gut metagenome | study: EMG produced TPA metagenomics assembly of the A metagenome-wide association study of gut microbiota in type 2...
GGATGCATCGAAATTGAAATCACTATAAATAAAAACTGAGAAGTTTCCTGCAATCTTATATATCAAGCTGGGCATCGTTGGCATGCTCATAGATGAAGGCCTTACGTGGCGGCACATCCGTCCCCATCAGCATCGCAGTTACGTCAGATGCCATACGACCATCCTCAATCTCGATGCGGCGCATCATACGTGTCTCAGGATTTAATGTCGTTTCCCAAAGCTGATCGGCATCCATCTCTCCGAGTCCTTTGTAGCGCTGCAATGTAAAGCTTCCCGTATGGGTTCTGCGATATTTTTCAAGTGCTGCATCATCGTACAGATATTCTTCCTTGCCCTTCGACGGAATCACCTTGTACAGAGGCGGCATCGCCACATAGACGTGTCCCTCGAAGATCAGTTCCGGCATAAAGCGATAGAAAAGCGTCAGAAGGAGCGTTGAAATATGCGCTCCATCGACATCGGCATCCGCCATAATGATGATCTTGCCGTAACGAAGCTTCGTAATATCGAAATCGTTTCCATATCCTTCCGAAAAGCCGCAGCCGAACGCGTTAATCATCGTCTTAATCTCTGCATTGGCAAGAACCTTGTCGATACTGGCTTTCTCTACATTTAAAATCTTACCTCGGATCGGCATGATAGCCTGATACATTCGGTTACGCGCCATCTTCGCAGAGCCTCCGGCGGAATCTCCCTCGACGATGAAGATCTCACACTTGGATGCGTCGCGGCTCTCACAGTTGGAGAGCTTTCCGTTGGAATCAAAAGAGAATTTCTGCTTGGTGAGCAGATTGGTTCTTGCCTTCTCCTCCGCCTTACGGATCTTGGCTGCCTTCTCCGCGCAGCCTATTACTGTCTTTAATGTCTCTAAGTTCTTATCAAAATACAACGGAACTTCGTCATTTGTCACCTTGGCAGTTGCACGATTGGCATCCTGATTATCGAGCTTCGTCTTCGTCTGTCCCTCGAAGCGGGGATCCGGATGTTTGATTGAGATAACGGCGGTCATACCGTTACGCACATCCGCGCCATTGAAATTGGCATCCTTCTCCTTTAAGATACCAAGTTCACGCGCGTACGCATTGATGATTGTTGTGAACGCCGTCTTGAATCCGGTCAGGTGTGCACCACCTTCCGAGTTGTAGATATTGTTACAAAATCCCAGGATATTCTCATGAAATTCACTAGTATACTGGAACGCAGCCTCAACCTCGATGCCTTCGCTCTCACCCTTAAAATAGATGACATCATGAAGTACCTCAAGATTGTTGTTGAGATCCTTGACAAAGCCAACAATGCCATCCGGCTCATGAAACTCAATATGCTCCACCTCCGGCTTTCTGCGATCCTCATAGATGATCGTAAGCGCCGGATTCAGATAAGCAGTCTCATGCATACGGCTTTTGACATCATCTTCCTTGAAACGTGTCTTCTCGAAGATCTCCGGATCCGGAAGGAAATTGATCTTCGTTCCGGTCTTCTTCGTCTTACCGATCTTCGGAAGAAGTCCGTTCTCCAAAGGAAGAACCGGGACACCTCGCTCGTAACGATCATGATGGATGTAGCCCTCTCTGCTGATCTGTACATCCATATAAGTAGACAGCGCATTCACGACCGAAGAACCAACTCCATGCAGACCTCCGCTCGTCTTGTACGCATTGTTATCAAATTTACCACCGGCATGCAGCGTGGAGAAAACGACACGTGCGGCAGACACGCCTTTGGCATGCATGCCTACCGGAATGCCTCGTCCGTTATCCTCAACGGTGCAGGATCCGTCCGCTTCCAGAGTCACCCAGATCGTATCACACACGCCTGCCAGATGCTCGTCAACAGAGTTGTCAACAATCTCGTAAATTAAATGATTCAGTCCCTTCGTAGTAACACTTCCGATGTACATTCCCGGACGTTTTCTTACTGCTTCCAGTCCCTCTAATACTGCTATGCTGCTTGCATCATATCCTGACATATTTTGCACTCCTTACTCTGTTCGACTCTGGTCCTTGACATGTGCGATGACCATGACCGCAATCCGAAACGTCATCGCATCGTCAAACGTCCGGATATCCAGACCGATTGCCTTTTGTATTCTCTCTAAGCGGTAGACCAGTGTATTTCTGTGAACATACAGCTGTCTTGCTGTCTCTGAAATATTCAGATTGTTCTCGAAAAATTTGTTGATGGTCGACATCGCTTCCTCATCATCTAAGATCTCCGGAATCCTCTCTCCGAATACCTCTTTGATAAACATATTACATAAACTCATCGGAAGCTGGTAGATCAGTCTTCCGATTCCTAATTTTCCATATGAAATCGTATCGTATTCCGCATAGAATACTCTTCCCACCTCAAGCGCCATCTTGGCTTCCTGATAGGACTCCGCGATCTCCGGAAGCTGCATGACAACGTTGCCGTATCCGACACGTACCTTGATCATCGCCTCCATATGAAGGTTGTCCACCAGGCTATCTGCGATACCGCGAAGCACTTCCTCCATATCCGCTTCCTCAACGTGGGACACATCCTTGATCAGTACCACACTGTGCTGATCCACACTGGTCACAAAATCTCCCGCACGAATATTGGACAGATTCTTAACCAGTTCCATTGCAACATCATTGTTCTTATTACCGGTATCAATGACAAAAGCCACCCTCGGTGCCGCGAGAATATGATGCTTCTTCGCCTTACCGTAGATGTCTACAATAAGCATATTTCCAAGTAAAATATTCTGTATAAAATTATTGCGGTCAAACTGTTCCGCAAAACTCATCACAAGATTTCGGATCTGACAGACTGCCATCTGTGCATAGACCGCATACGTCTCATCCGGCACCTGGCAGACGAGCACATACTCCATCTCCCCCTCTACCATGATCTTGTAGAGATGAAGATCCTGATAGGTCTGACGTTCTGCAAGTGATTCCTCAAATTCCGTCACAACCTGCTCCAATGTCGGAGACACTTCAATCTCCTGCGTGTGGGCGACCAGTTTGCCTTTTGCTCCAAAAAGTGCCGTCTCCATACGGCAGATCTCTTGGATCTCATTTAATGAATTCTGTAATTTCTGATTTGACAGCATGGATTTTCCTCCGATTAGAAAACCGGGTGTAAATCCTCACACCCGGTTTCATCATTTACAACTATATAATTTTAACGAACTAGTTGGTAATTGTCAATTCTGTTTCCTTATCGAATACATGAATCTTATGTGGATCAAAGGCAAGCTTAATATGATCACCGTAACGAGCAGATGTATCAGAAGCAACCTTAGCTGTCATGTTAGCTCCGGCAACTGTGTAGTACAGTAATACTTCAGCACCAAGTAACTCGTAACCTGTTACATCAGACTCAACGATGCTTCCCGGATACTTAGCAAGCATCTCAGCATCATCAGAGATATCCTCAGGTCTGATACCGAATACAACTTTCTTTCCGTTGTAGCCGCCATCGATAAGCTTCTTAGACTTCTCAGCTGGAAGATCGATTGCGTAATCAGCAAACTTAAGAGTTGCAACATCACCGTTAACAACAACGTCTGCATCTACGAAGTTCATCTGTGGAGATCCGATGAATCCTGCTACGAATAAGTTGTTAGGCTCATTGTATAATTTCTGTGGGCTATCAACCTGCATGATAACACCATCTTTTAATACAACGATTCTTGTTCCAAGTGTCATAGCCTCTGTCTGATCATGTGTTACATAGATGATTGTAGCACCTAATCTGTTATGTAAAGAAGCGATCTCAGATCTCATCTGTACACGAAGCTTTGCATCCAGGTTTGATAAAGGCTCATCCATAAGGAATACCTTAGGATTACGAACGATTGCACGACCCATGGCAACACGCTGTCTCTGTCCACCGGAGAGAGCCTTTGGCTTACGATCAAGTAACTTCTCAAGGTCAAGGATTCTTGCAGCTTCCTCAACTTTTGCCTTAATCTCATCCTTTGGTACTTTTCTTAACTTAAGACCGAATGCCATATTGTCAAATACTGTCATGTGTGGGTACAGAGCGTAGTTCTGGAATACCATTGCAATATCTCTGTCCTTAGGCTCAACATCGTTTACAACCTTGCCGTCGATGATCAGTTCTCCGGAAGAAATCTCCTCAAGACCTGCGATCATACGAAGTGTTGTAGACTTTCCACATCCGGATGGTCCTACGAAGATGATGAACTCCTTATCTTCTACATCCAGGTTAAAATCCTTAACAGCCTCAAATCCGTTAGGATATACTTTACATACATTCTTTAATGATAAACTTGCCATTTGAAAAACCTCCTAAGTAATTTTCCTCTTTGTGTCCCTAAGGACTTCTTACAATTAGTATAATACATAAGGTTGCCCCAAAAGACCACCGTCAAACCGCCAAAGATTTTTTACCACTTCTTGTCACTTTGACGAATCCCCTGTGATTCACTCCGGACTTTGGTTAAAATGACTACAGTTTCGAGTATCCAAATCCATTCACCATCGCTTCAATCTTCTGTCCCTTCTTGCAGAATGGGCAGTCCTGCGCATTATATGCCTCGTATCCGGTAATGTCTTCCTTGTCAAAAAGTGCTTCCACCTCAACACCATCGACAGATTTTACCGTGCTGAACAATGAAGCAACTCCCTCAACCGTTCCTCCGTAGTAGCGGATACACTCAAGACTTCTGCGGATCGTCTCACCGGTTGTTGTCGTAGCAAGGAGAAGTACCACATGTTTTCCGGCGATTGCCCCCTTATTATTATCACGGAAAAGCATCTGGTTATTGCTGTTAAACTCCGGTGTAACTACATAAATTGTCTCGTAACGGTTCGTAGATAATACACCGCCATTCTCGATTTCCTGACTTAAAAATGCGCCTACCACTTCTGTTCCATCCATGCAGACGATCGTATCGACATACTCAGCACGGTGCATGTGGGAATACAAAACCTTGGCAGCCTCCTTTGCCTCTCCTGCACGTGTCTTCAAACTCGTTACATCCACATAATAATTGATATGAGAATGACTGGTTGCAAAGTGTCCCGGGATGGCATGCATTGCAAGCAGATTGCTTTCTTTTGAATAAAATTTCACCATACGATTTTCCATAGTAAATACCTCCTGTCATCGAACACCGGTAGATTAGAAAACGTACACGACCGATGCTGTTCCTATATGTTAATATTATAAAACACCGGCCTGCGTACTGCAAGTCGGTGTTGTGTGAATCAATATAAAAATTACGCCTTTCCGGTGCTTCCGAATCCGCCACGGTCCGAATTGTCAAGATGTTCAACTTCCTCGAACTGAATTTTCGGCTGATTCTCCATAATGCGGAACTGTGCTACGCGGTCATTCACATGGATCACAGTGTCTCTTGTTGCATAGACCGGCATCCGCCACATATCATTATCACCACAATAAGTGTTATCCACGATTCCAATACTGTTCGTCTGGATCAGCCCCCATGTCTTAAAGGTAGAACTTCTCGGAACAAGATGCGCCTCATATCCCTTCGGCAGTTCCATCGCAATACCAAGCGGGATCAAAGCAAAATCTCCTGCATGGAGTGTGACCTCCTCCGAAGCGCGCACATCGATCCAGTCGGATTTACCCTCGATATAATCCAGCTTTTCTATTTTATCCGTAAAATATTTGATTCTGATCTTCTCCATCTGTTATGACTCCCATTCTAACTGTGTGTGTTCCGGGCGTTTCTCACGGATCATCAGATCCTTGACCGCTTCCTTGGCCGGCTTATCATCAAAAAGCACCTTATTGACTTCCTCAATGATTGGAAGTTCCGTATCATACTTCTTCGCCAAAGCAAGTGCTGCCTTAGCAGAATATACGCCCTCGACAACCATCTTGACTTCATCCATCGCCTGCTGCATCGTATATCCCTGACCGATCAGCATACCCGCCTTACGATTACGACTGTGCTTGCTCTCACAGGTTACGATCAGATCACCGATACCGGTAAGACCGCACAAGGTCTCAAGCTTCGCGCCCATCGCTACCGCAAGTCTTGCAATCTCCGCGATTCCTCGCGTGATCAAAGCCGCCTTCGTATTATCTCCGTAACCGAGTCCGTCCGCCATACCGGCTGCTAAAGCGATCACGTTCTTTAAAGATCCGCCAAGCTCCATGCCAAGCATATCCGGACTTGTATATACACGGAACACCTCATTCATAAACAGATCCTGAATCCGTTCAGCGGATGCCTTGCTTCTCGCGCCTGCAACAACCGTTGTCGGAAGTCCGATACCAACCTCCTCCGCATGGGAAGGACCACACATAACGGCGACATCTGCCTGTGGGATTTCCTGTTCCACCACATCCGAAATCGTCATCAGTGTATCTTCTTCAATTCCCTTTGCAACGCAGACGATCATCTGTCCGTCTGTCACGAAAGGCGCCATGCTTTTGGCCGTACTTCTTGTGAATACAGATGGAACTGCAAGCACCAATACCTCACGCCCCTGAATGGATGCACCAAGATCCGTTGTAAATTCCATGTCTTCCGGTAATTTTACTCCCGGCAGTTTATCTACATGTTCATGCTTTTCGCGAAGCATCGCAATCTCAGACTCCACGATCGACCATACGGTCACCTTGTGTCCGTTCGTATGTAATAATTTGGCAAGCGCAATTCCCCAGCTTCCTGCGCCTATCACTGTAACCTTTGCCATCTTATTTCTCCTTTTTCATTCCGAATTTATTCTCTGTTCCGTTCAGGAGACGCACGATATTCTGTCTGTGTCTCCACAATGCCATCACGGTAAAGCAGGCACTGATCACATAGAACTCGATCAATGTTGCCCCTTCCAGTTTCAGATAGCCAAGCTGTCCGAACACAATCACCTGGATCAGATAACTGATCACAACAAGAATGGATCCAAGTGATACATATCTTGTAATTGCCACTGCAAGGATAAACAAAAGCAGACAGATCGGTGCTGCTGCCGGGCAGACCGCAAGGATCATGCCCGATGTACAGGCGATACCCTTGCCTCCCTTAAACTGCAGATAACAAGGAAAATTATGTCCGAGCACACTTCCAAAGCCTGCATAAATCTCCAGCACCTTCGTTGCCTCACCGTAAGTATTCGAAAAAATCAATTTCACAAAAAGTACGGCAAAAATTGCCTTGAACAGATCCCCAAGAAAAGTGATTGCACCGGCTTTCCAGCCAAGAACACGAAGCGAATTGGTCGTTCCCGCATTCCCGCTTCCTTCCTTTCTTATATCAATTCCCTTGGATTTTCCATATATATACGCTGTCTGAAACAGACCGAATCCGTATCCGATCAATAGCGATACAATTCTAGCGATAATCATGTTACTCTTCCTTTCGTTCTCTTGTAATAAACTTAAGTGCAGTTCCTCTGAAACCAAATGTATCCCTGATTCTGTTCTCGAGATATCTGGTGTACGAAAAATGCATCAGATTCTTGTCGTTTACAAACACAACGAAAGTCGGTGGCTTTACAGACACCTGTGTCACATAGTAGATCTTAAGGCGCTTGCCTTTGTCCGTCGGTGGCTGCTGCATCGCAACGGCCTCCGCAACGATCTCATTTAAGACACCGGTCGCAACACGCATACTGTTGTTCTCGATCACCACATCGATCATCTCAAACACTTTATTCAGACGCTGTCCCGACTTCGCAGAGATAAACAGGATCTCCGCATATGGCATAAAGCTTAATACCTGACGGATTCTCTCGGTATATTTCTTAACGGTGTTGTTATCCTTCTCGATGGCATCCCACTTATTGACAGCAATAATAATTCCCTTGCCGCGGTCATGTGCAATACCTGCGATCTTGGCATCCTGCTCGGTCACACCTTCAACCGCATCAATCACGATAATGACGACATCCGCACGCTCCACTGCCGTAACGGCACGGATAATACTATATCGCTCAATCTCTTCCTTGATCTTGTTCTTTCTTCTGAGTCCCGCCGTATCGATAAACACATATTCCTGTCCGTTGTAACGGATATCTGTATCGATTGCATCTCTTGTCGTACCCGCAATATCAGAAACGATCACACGATCCTCCTGCGCAAGCTTATTAATAAGAGAAGACTTACCGACATTCGGCTTTCCGATGATGGCAACCTTCGGGCGCTCATCCTCCGGCTGATCCTGTGCCGAATCCGGGAAATACTTAACGACTTCATCAAGCATATCACCAAGTCCCAGCATGGACGATGCCGATACCGGATAAGGCTCTCCGATTCCAAGATTATAAAACTCATACACATCCGGCATAAATTTTTCGAAACTGTCTACTTTATTTACAACAAGAATGACCGGCTTCTTCGAGCGGCGTAACATATCTGCCACCTTGGAATCTGCATCCTGAAGTCCCTGACGCACATCTGTAATAAACATGATGACATCCGCAGTCGCAATCGCGATCTCCGCCTGCTCACGCATCTGGGATAAAATAATATCGCCACTATCCGGCTCAATTCCTCCGGTATCGATCAATGTAAAATTATAATTCAACCAGGTGACATCCGCATAGATACGGTCTCTTGTAACACCCGGGGTATCCTTGACAATCGAGATACGCTCTCCTGCCAGTGTATTAAAAAGCGTTGATTTACCCACGTTCGGGCGTCCGACAATCGCAACAACCGGTTTACTCATGTTTTACCTCACTTCTATAAAAATCAAGTTAACTTTTTCATATAAAAATAAAATCAAGCAGTTCTTACCCGCTTGATTTTACAATAACAAGTGGGACTTGTAAAGTCCCACTCGCTTATCCTAATCCATTTGCATGGAAAATCGGCTGCTCCAAAGAGTCGATCAGACCATTTTCAAACAATGCCTGCAGAATATTCCTGCAGTCACTTCCAAATGAGATATAAGCATATCCTTCCTGCATAGAATCCTCAGTTTCATGTTCATGGTATCTTATCTCACCACTCTCCCGCAAGTACATATCCTCCCAGGCTTTTGAGCTGTGCTTATAACTTAAATTCAGGCTTGCAGTCTGATATTCCGGCTGCTCATCCCCATTGGCGAAATCGACCGTATTATACTTTTGGAGCACACCGGCCTGTGCATCCTTTTGCACCGCCTGGTACAGTTTGTACGCTACATCAGAAGTAATCACCCTGCTCATATAATTATCCGTTTCATAATACTCGAACTGTGAATTGCGAAACTCTTTGATATCCTTATAATCATATTCAAACAAATACCGCAGGAAGTTCTCTGGCTGTATCTCGTAATTATACTGCTGCTCAGCCAGTTTCTGTCCGTGCTCACTGTTCTCATCCACCGGAATCCGGTACGAACGCGAAATGCGTCTGCCTCCCTTTAATCCATAGGTAATGGTATATGTATATGCATTATCCTTCAGATTCTTCTGCAATTCCGCTGTATGTGCCAGAATGTCCTTTTGTACATTGATTACCTTGTCAACGTCATTGCCTTCAAACTCAACCGGATAATTCATATCCAGATATGCATACTCTACTTCATTTTTATCCGGGATCTTGTTCTGCAGTCCTCTTGCAACCGTCAAGAAGCCACCGAAGCTGACCATAACGAATACTAAGAAAAAGCCACACTCTTTGATTCTCTTTTTCTTAACAACACGAAACGTCTTCTGCACAAACATATCCGCGATCAGAAACGCGATCACACCAAGAACCAGCACCAGCACAAAAAATAACGGTGCGGATATCCAGATCAAAACCGAATCAAAGAAGCTTGCAATGAGAATAGCACCAACATATGCCACACAGGCTCCAACACCCCAGCGAAAAACCGGCTGCAGCCACCGGAACGTCAACAGATCTCCAGCGCTCTCTATCTGTCTCTTCTGGTATGCGAAATACGCAAACAGATAGATGGCAACTGCGACGATCACGTAACTGGCAACAACAGTTCCTCCTCTATAGGACACTCCGGTGATCACCTCATCGCCCAGCTGATTATAGTAACTCATTTTGCTGAAATGCACATTGTTCTGCAGATAGTTGAGTGGTGAGAGAATTCTCATAATACGTGCAATTGGGACCGAACCGGATCCTAGTCCATATCCCAGAAACGTAATCACACTCTGTACCCCAAGCACCGCTCCTACCGACAGATAATTCAGCACGAAAAAATACACCGGAAGCGCAAAAAGCTGACCGGTAAACATAACACAGAATACCACCATCGAAAACAGGAAAAATGAGATTCCCATCACAGTAAGAAGCCATATTCCAATATACTGGACCAGAGCAATCCCGTTCGCCAGACTGACGATCACTGACAATAAGAACGTTATGATCTGCGGAATCCACATCATGCTGAGTCCACTGATCACATTCGTAAAGAAAAGCTCTTTTCTTGTAACCGGCAGCGCATGGATCATGTTCGCACTTTTTGCCGAAAACAGATAACTGAATAACGCCATGCCTGTCACGGTAACCACTGCTGCGATCACCCAGATATCAACTATCATCGAAAGACTATCTACCATCACGATAAATCTTCGCTCATTCGTTACCTTCGTCATCTGATGCAGTCCGGACCACATACGACCGCTGATCTTTACAATACCGTAAAGCAGATAGCACACCCAGATTGGCCAGTACAGCGCCATATTTTTCTTATAGATGGCTTTATTAAAAAAGGATGTCTTTGACTTCATAGTCTAAACCTCCCATCTCATAGACAAAAATTTCTTCCAGCGTCAGAGGCAGGATATCAACGATTGCCAGATTATCCCCCTCTGTACGGATTGCTTCCGCCGCTTCCTTAGGATTGCCACGCACGATCATCGTATAGACTCTTCCGATATTGGACATATGAAGCACCTCAAACGGATCAGGAAGCTTCGGCATACCGGACTGACAGGCCACCTGAATCTTGCAGATATTCCCCTGTAATTCACTTAAGGAACGCTCAATAATAACTTTTCCCTGGTTCATGATACCGACATGATCACACACATCTTCCAGTTCTCTCAGATTGTGCGAAGAGACAAGAACCGTCATTCCATTGTCCTGCACCTCTGCCATAAGAATACTCCAGATCTGTCTTCGCATCACCGGGTCCAGTCCGTCCACCGGCTCATCTAATATCATAAGCTTCGGCCTGCAGCAGATCGTAAGCCAGAACGCCACCTGTTTCTGCATTCCTTTCGAAAGCCTGCGGATATTTCTCTTAATGTCGATCGCAGGGAAAAATTCCTGCATCCGGTAGAACATTTTCGCATCAAACGCCGGATAGATGCCCTTATAATAGTGCATCATCTCAATCGCATCTGACTGAAGAAAATAGAAAAGCTCATCCGGTATGTAGGCAATCATTTCTTTGATCTTCCGGTTCTCATAAACCGGTTCTCCGGCAATATAAACTTCTCCCGCATCCTGACGGTACACACCGGTCAGGTGGCGGATCAGTGTCGATTTACCGGCACCATTCGGGCCGACCAGTCCATAGATATCACCAGTTCCGACA
>ERZ791569.1112-NODE-1112-length-11440-cov-3.005534_pt1 | contig 11440 bp, 8 predicted proteins | sample MGYA00509973_ERZ791569 | MGnify/ENA primary metagenome ERZ791569 (study PRJEB30046, sample SAMN00791902) | human gut metagenome | study: EMG produced TPA metagenomics assembly of the A metagenome-wide association study of gut microbiota in type 2...
CTTTCTCCGGTGGCAGCAAGAAAACGAAGTTTTATGTCGGGGCGAACTACAATTATCAGGAAGGTATCATCAAAACAAACGATATAACCAAAATCAACTTGAAGGCGAAAATCAGTCATGAAATGACTTCATGGTTGGAGGTCGGCGCCAACGTTAGTGGCAATTATCTGAAAAACAACCGGGTGCCGGGTGCCAATATCGGTTCTACTATCGTGGCCCGTGCTGTGGAACAGCGTCCTTTCGACCGTCCGTACAAGCCGAATGGTGACTATTATTTGGGAGGAACCGATGAGTTGACGCGTCACAATCCGCTTCAGATATTGAACGAGGAAGTGTCCTATATTGACACATACCGTTATCTGGGCACATTCAACGCTGACCTGAAATATAAGAAGTTCAGCTTGAAAAACTCCGTCAGCACCGATATCGGATATACGTATGACTATGTTTATTATAATGAGAACCACCCGTATGGAGCCGGTGGCGGACGTATCGTCGAGTACAATCGGCTGGTGAAGAACATATTGATAGAGAATATCTTCAATTATAATGATAAGTTCGGTGATTTTGAAGCCGGCTTGATGTTGGGACATTCGTTTCAGAAGATGTCCACGCGTACTTCCTCCATCGATGGTCGCGGATTCCCTTCTCCGGTGTTTGATACGGTGGGCACCGCTTCCGAGATTTATGACGCTTCGGGCGGTTTGTCGGAGTTTGCTATGGAATCCTACTTCGGACGTGTCAATCTCTCTTATTTGGACCGTTACATCCTGAATATGACGATGCGTACGGATGGTTCTTCCCGTTTTGCTCCTTCGGACCGTTATGGATACTTCCCTTCCGTTTCCTTAGGATGGAATGTTTCAAAAGAACCTTTCTGGAAGTTTGACCGGACAGACTTGAAGTTCCGTTTGAGTTACGGTAAGACAGGTAATCAGGATGGTATCGGCAATTATGCATGGCAGCCGCTGATGTCCGGAGGTATCAACTACGGAAATAATAGCGGTATGGCTGTCACCAGTATGGGAAATAATACACTGACATGGGAGACTGCCGACCAATACGACTTTGGTTTCGATCTTGGTTTTTGGAACGGAAAGTTGAATATGATTGCGGACGTTTATCTGAAGAATACGAACAATCTGCTGTATTCGATGCCTCTGCACGGAACAAGTGGTTTCACTAGTGTCACGAGTAATATCGGCTCGATGCGCAATTATGGCGTGGAATTTTCTATCAACGGGCACATGAATCTGGGAAAAGTGAATTGGACTTCTTCTTTCAATATTTCCCACAATAAGAACAAACTGACTAAGTTGTTGGGAGACGACCTGCTCCCGATTGGCTCTAACCGTGCCTTGAAGGTGGGTGAGGAACTCGGAGCGTTCTATCTGTTTAAGATGGACGGCATTTACCAGTATGACGGCGAAGTGCCGCAGCCGTTGTACGACTTGGGAGTACGTGCCGGTGACGTGAAATACCATGATGTGGATAATAACGGTATTATCAATGACTCGGACCGCCAGTTGGTGGGTTCTTCCAATCCGGATTTCTTTGGCGGATGGAACAATACTTTCAAATATAAAGGCTTCCAACTGGACGTGTTCTTCACCTACATGTATGGCAACGATGTATATGCCGAATGGGCGGTGACGGCCACCCGTCCGGGATATCGTATGGCCATTACGGAGGATGCGGCAAAGAACCGCTGGACTGCTCCGGGAAGCTCGAACAAATATCCCCGTGCGGTTAATACGCTTTGTGGACATAATAGCAAGAACTCCACCCGTTTTCTGGAGGACGGCTCTTTTATCCGCTTGCGTTCGTTGACATTCAGTTACACCTTCCCGCAAGTGATGTTGCAGAAGATCCGGATGAAGGGACTTCGCCTGTATGTTCAGGGAGATAACCTGCTGTTGTTTTCCAAATACTCCGGTTGGGATCCTGAAGTGAGTAAGAATATGGACCCGCAGTACTTCGGAGTCGATCTCTATGGAGTGCCGCCTTCCCGTTCGGTCAATTTCGGAATAAACCTTAGTTTCTAATCATAAATGCTCACAATGATGAAAAAGATTATATATATATTTATCGGTTGCCTGTTGCTGACTTCGTGTAGCGGTATGTTGGATATTGAGTCTCATTCCGCAGTATCGCCGGGAAGCGTGACTCCCCAAGATCTCTCCGCTTTGCGTATGGGAATGTACAATAAGGTACAGAACTCTCCGACGAGAGAATCTTACATCACTTTTGATATATTGGGTGGTGACTTGACGCAAAGCACCGGAAATGCGAAGGACTTGATCAATTCAGTACTTTCTTCATTGAATTCAATCGTCTCCAGTAGTTGGAACGGGTATTATAATGCCCTTTATCAAGTGAATAATGTACTTTCTATCGTCGAATCTCTCCCAGAATCGGAACTGCGGAATCTGATTATCGGTGAAGCGCATTATTTCAGGGCATACATCTATCACGCACTGGTGACTCGTTGGGGCGGTGTCCCTATTCAGAAAGTGAATACAATGGAAAAACCTTTCCGCGATTCGGAAGAGGTGGTATGGAGCTTTATCGAAGAAGAACTGCAGACGGCACTTGCTTTTCTCGGCACATCGTCCAGCTATTATTATGTGTCCCGTGATGCAGCTTTGGCATTGAAAGCCCGTGTGATGTTGGAACGTGGAAACTTGACGGAGGCGGCTACTCTGGCGGAGGGGCTGATAACAGACGGCAAATACAAGCTGGACAGTTTTGATAAGATATTTCGTGGAAAGTCCAATACGGAGGTCATCTTCTCTTTCCAGTGTTTGGCGGAAGAATCGAATATCACTATCTCTACCTTGTTCTATACCTATGCGCATCCCAATCACGGCAGTTATGTCTATCGGCCTACCAATGAGGTGATGAATATGTATGATGATAAGGACAAACGTAAGGAAGTTTCCATTATCAATGTGGGATCCGAACCTTGTATCAACAAGTATCCGAGCGGGCAGACCGGGACTGATCCGGTAGTGATGAGCCGTTTGGCGGAAATGTACCTCATCAGTGCGGAAGCGCAAGGATTCCCGAAAGGACTGGGACGCTTGAATGACTTGCGGAAAGAACGCGGGCTGGAAAGTGTGGATCCGAAAGACAAGGACGAATTCCTGCAATGTGTGCTGGACGAACGTCGGAAGGAACTGTTGGCGGAGGGTTTTAGGTACTATGACCTCATACGTACGAATACGGCGAAAACGACACTCGGACTGAAAGATTATCAGCACGTGTTGCCTATTCCGGGAAAAGAAATGATTTCCAATCCGAATCTGGAACCGAATCCCGGATATTGATACCTATTGTTTATACTTACTTTAAAGAGATAAAATGATGAAAAAACTGATATATGATTCCGCTCTTCTGCTTTTGGGTTGTCTCTTGTGGACGGCTTGCAACAATGATGAAGATCTGACCGTATTCTCAACGGAGGGTGCGAAGACGGAACTGGGACAGAAAATAATTGCCGGAAGTGATGGATACGTCGGACAGTATTTCTCGGACTCCACTTACACGCTGGCTCCCGGCGTACAGGCGCTCGAGATGAAAATCCTTTCTGCCACAGGGCTGGCAGTGAAAATGTTTGTATTGGAGGTAGACCTGAAAGAGGCACATCTGACGATGAAGGCGTCTTCTCCCAATGAGGAGGGCAAATTGAAGACCAAGCAGCAGATGACATTGCAGGCTTTGGCATACGATAAGCCCGGCAGCAGGGTACTGGCTGCCGTGAACGGTGATTTCTTTGCAAAGGATGGAACACCGCAAGGAATCTACTACCGGAATGGTACTTGTCTGAAAGGTACGATGACTGATAACGTTTGTACTTTCTTCGCCATTACGAAAAACAAGAAAGCAATCATCGGTTCGTATGATGAATATGATTCGTACAAAGAGGATATTCAGGAAGCTGTGGGAGGACGTGTGCGTTTGATGACAAACGGGAATGTGCTTCCTCAGACGGTAACCGCATTGGAACCGAGAACCGCTATCGGAGTGACGGATGATAATGTGGTCTATATCCTCGTTGCCGACGGGCGTAACTTCTGGTACTCCAACGGAATGAGATATGCAGAGATGGGTGCGGTGATGAAAGCGTTAGGAGCAAAGAACGCTATCAATCTCGACGGAGGAGGTTCTTCTACTTTTATCATCCGTAAGATTGCCGGATTTGAGGACGGGCGTTTTGCCATACGAAACTGGCCTTATGATAATGGCGGAGTAGAAAGGGAAGTGGCAAACGGGCTGCTGGTTGTGACTGATAATTGATTGTCTGATTATTAAATAGCTGAATATATGATACTAAATAGAATACTATCTCTGTGCGGACAAAGCTGTATCGGAAGAATCGGGCTTTTGTCTTTGCTGATAGGTTTGTCGGGTTGTCAGGATTTTACGGATGATACGGGTGTGACTCTGCCGGAACCGGACTTGAAATTTGTGGATGAGGCATTGAATTTGCCTTTGGATGAAAAGGAATATACAGTGGATATCGAATCGAATCTCCCTTGGAGGGTGAAGACTTCTGCTGCATGGATTGACTTGCTGACCTCTAATGGACTGAAATCCGGAAGCTTCAAAATGTCGGTGACCAAGAATACGGATGTGGCCTCTCGTGAAGCCGAAATATCCGCTTGGATCGTGGAAGGCGCTGAAACAAAGTTGAAGGTGGTGCAGGAAGGTATTGGCATTGCCTTGAAGAAGCGTACGTTGAAAGTGGGAGCTAAGGGGAGCGAAGAAGAAGTGATTCCTTTTGCTACGATGGTTGCTTATACATATGAATTGTCGGAAGGCTGCGACTGGATACACGTAACCGATGGTGAGCCGATCACTCCCGGTGTTGTGAACGACTCGGAACTGAAACTTAAAATCGATCCTTATAAAGATGTGGAAGACGGCCGCACCGCTTATCTGTATTTGAAAGGCTCGAACGGGGTAACCGATATGCTGACCATTACTCAGGACAAGAAACCGTTGGAAGATATTGATTATTTGAGGATGTTCTATGAGGGGGCGAACGGAGATAATTGGGTGAAGAAGTGGAACTTTGACGCTCCTTTGGAAACGAATGCGACTCATTGGCCGGGTGTGAAATTTGAGAATGGGAGAGTGGTACAGATTGATATTCAAGAACCGAATAACATTGTGGGAGATATCACTCCGTTATGTGAATTGTCGGAACTGAAAGTGCTGAAGTTCAAGCATCAAAAGATAACAGGTATTCCGGAAGAGATAGGACATTTGTCTCAATTGACAAATTTGTGGATTATCGAATCAGCGGCAGGTGGTAGTTTACCGGAGTCTTTAGGGGAATGTCAATTATTGACCAGTTTTAATATATCCAATAATCCGACAGCAACTCCCGCCGGATTTGAAAATTCTTTTAGCGGAAATCTGGATCCGTTGATTAAGATTCCGGGCATTGTCACGATTAAAGCATATTGTAATGATCTGAGTGGCTCTCTTCCGGTGATTCCGTTGGATGGAAGTAATAAACCGACTACTTGGAAAAACCTGATGGAATTTATGGTCTATGACAATGAATTCGATGGAAGTATCCCTTATGGATATGGTGCTGTGATTGAGAAGAGTGCTTCTAAAGGGATATTCAGAGTAAATGATAACCAATTGAGCGGACAAATACCTTCGGATCTTAAAGCATGGTCACAGTATGGGAAACGTAAAGAAGTATGGATATTGAAAGGTAATAACCTCACTGAATAAAATAACTTAATTGATTTATTATACTTAACATATTTATTAATCTGTTTATGATGAAAAGAAGCTTGTTACTCGGCATTATCTTGGCTGTATGCTCTTTGGGAATAGTGAAAGGGCAAACTGTATCGGATTCGCTGGCAATCGTATCTGCGCAATGGAAGATAGAAAGTCCCCAAAAAGGGATTATCCATAAGTATGTTTCCATTCCTCAATTATATCAGGTCCCCCAATCTATCAGCCTGATAGAAATTGATCCCGGTGCAGGATTGAAAGTCGGTGTAACCGTCTCGGATAAGATGAGAGAAACAAGTAGAATGGCTTCGGAACAGGGCGCTATCGCAGCTATAAACGGTTCTTACTTTGATATGAAGCGAGGAAACTCGGTCTGTTTCCTTAAAGTAGACCGCCAGGTGGTGGATACCACTACTTTGGGTGAGTTTGCGAGACGTGTCACCGGAGCCGTTAGTATCCGCAAGGGAAAAATGAAGATAATCTCTTGGAATAGACAGATAGAAAAGCAATATAAAGGGAAAAAAGGTATCGTATTGGCTTCCGGGCCGTTGATGTTGAAAGACGGTCGCTATTACGATTGGAGTTTATGCGAGAAAGACTTTATCCGGACTAAACATCCCCGCAGTGCGGTAGCCCTTACCAAAGACGGAAAGATACTATTCATAACCGTGGACGGACGTTTTCCGAAATATGCCGGAGGGGTAAGTATCCCGGAATTGGCGCATCTGATCCGAATCCTGGGAGGCAAAGATGCGATCAATCTTGATGGAGGAGGTTCTACTACTCTTTGGCTGTCCGGTGCACCGGACAATGGGATTGTTAACTACCCCTGCGACAATAAGCGTTTCGACCATCGTGGAGAACGTACGGTACCTAATATCCTTTATATTCATGACTAACATATTTATGACTAACCTTTTTTAATATAGATATAAAATGAAAGATAGAATGACAAGACCTATGAGGTCTGTTTTGTTCGGACTACTGCTAGTCTGCGCTACATTGGCACACGGAACGCAGGCTCCGAAATACATATTTTTATTTATCGGTGACGGGATGGGGTTCAATCATGTGGAAGCTTCGCAGATATATGCGGAGAAAGTCGGTACAGATACCGGTGAGCGTTCGCTACTGTTCCCTACTTTTCCCGTGATGACACAAGTGTGCACACGGTCGGCCTCTCACTTGATAACTTGCTCTTCGGCAGCTGCCACAGCTTTGGCGACGGGAGAAAAGACGACTAACTATGTAATAGGAATGGATGCAAAGAAACAACATGGCTTGAAGTCTCTTGCACGTCAACTGAAAGGTAAAGGCTATAAAATAGGGATCATCACTTCCGCATCCATTGATCATGCTACTCCCGGTGGCTTTTATGCTTCTCAACCGGATCGTTCGATGTATTACGAAATAGGAGTGGATGCGGCAAACTCCGGTTTCGACTTCTTCGGAGGGGCAGGGTTGCTTCAACCTCGAAGCAAGCGTAATGCGTCAGCTCCTTGTCTTTATGATTTGTTTCATCAGAAAGGATACACTATGTATCGGGGGATGGACGCTTATAATCGTAGTCATGTGAAAGACAAAGTGCTCCTGTTTCCTACAGATACGGTTAGCGGAAGCTTGAAATATGCATTGGATCGGTCTGAAAAAGACTTGGGTCTGCCGGATTTGACAAAAGCCTGTTTGGACAACTTTGCGGAAACCGCGAAGAAAGGTTTCTTTATGATGGTAGAGGGTGGTAAGATAGATTGGGCGGCTCATGCCCATGATGCGGCTACGGTTGTTACGGAAACTGTCGACTTTGACCAATGTATCCGTCTGGCTTATGAATTCTACAAGAAACATCCCGATGAAACCTTGATTCTTGTAACTGCCGACCACGAAACCGGAGGTTTGGGATTGGGTAATTCTGATACAAACCTGAATATCGAATTGCTGAAATACCAGCAGTGTTCGCAAGAAGCTTTGACCAATGCTATGCGGAAAATGAAAACAGCCAAAGCCGTTCCTTCCTGGGGAGAGATGAAATCTTTTCTGAAGAAGAAGCTGGGCTTTTGGGAACAGATTACGATTACCCCGCATGAAGAGTTGGAGCTGTTGATATGCTATGAGCAGTCTTTCTTGAAGAAGAAATCAAAAGATATAGTGAGCCTCTATGCTAAAGATGAGCCTTTGGCGGTGGCTGCGGTCGCCTTGCTAGATAAAAAAGCCTCTATTGGGTGGACTACCAAATCTCATACAGGTGCTCCGGTGCCTCTGTATGTTGTAGGGAAACAGGCTCATTTGTATTCGGGCAGAAGAGATAACACGGATATGGCGAATATCTTGAGGCAGCTGTTTAACCTCAAGCAGTGGGAAGAATAAGGCCTTGCTGTGCGAAAAAGAGTGGGGTTTTATGTAGCTGGGTAGTCGTCACTTTACAAGGGGACAATGGTCACTTTGTAGAATGACAATAGTCACCTTATAAAGTGACAAATATCATTCTATAAGGTGACTACCTATTTTCAAACGGACGTGAGTCCTAAAGATACAAAATTAATTGGTGAAAAGCAATAGGGGGGCAGTAATTTTGATAGTATTATCAACAGATGTTTGCCTTTGTAATGCTTGGGCTCATTTTCGCAAATCCCGTCCCTCATACTTGCATATCGCCTCTATCCACTCTTTTGTCAAGGGGATGGATTCATGCTTTTCGAGGTCGAAAGTCACCATGACGGACTTGCAGATACATTTTATTTCATTCGTTGTGGTGTCAATGACCCGTTGGATGAGATGAAAGCTTTTCGTACCTATTTGGGAGACAGCCGTTTGCACAGCGATGTGGTCTGAGGCGAAGATTTGTTTGACGAAGTCCGCTTCGATGTGAACGACGACAATTCCCATCTTTTCCCAATCGACTCCCGGACATACTGAAGCGAAGTATTCAGTCTTTCCCAAATCATAAAAAGAGAAATAAACAGTATTGTTGACGTGCCCGAATTTGTCTACGTCATTGAAGCGCAACTGGATAGGCAGAGTGTGGTGAAATACGATTTCTTCCATTGTTTTCACTTAATCTTTTTGAATTCGGCGCAAAAGTACTACTTTTGCGTGTTATTCTCAACAGAAATTAATCAAGAAATGATAGAAGATATTAAAAAAGCCTGTCAGGTGATGAATGAAGGAGGAGTTATTCTCTATCCTACCGATACCGTATGGGGAATAGGCTGCGACGCTACTAATGAAGAGGCTGTACGCCGTGTGTATGAGATTAAGAAACGTGCTGATAGCAAGGCTATGCTGGTGTTGGTGGACAGTCCTGTGAAGGTGGATTTTTATGTACAGGATGTACCGGCTGTAGCGTGGGACTTGATTGAAGTTGCCGACAAGCCGTTGACGATTATATATTCCGGTGCGCGCAATTTAGCGACGAACCTGTTGGCGGAAGACGGCAGTGTGGGAATCCGTGTTACAAACGAAGAATTTTCCCGAAGGCTCTGCCAGCAATTCCGCAAAGCGATTGTCTCCACATCGGCCAATGTGAGCGGTCAGCCCGGAGCTGCGAATTTTAGTGAGATCAGCGATGAAATCAAGTCAGCGGTGGACTATATCGTCGGTTTCCGTCAAGGGGATATGAGTCGGCCGAAACCCTCAAGCATTATTAAGTTGGACAAAGGTGGAGTGATTAAGATAATTCGCGAATAAATGAAAGAAGAAAAACTGAGTTTATTACAGCGTTGTATCAAGTGGCGGGAAGCGAATATAAAGGAAAAGCAGTTTATCCTTATATTAAGTTTTCTGGTCGGTATCTTTACAGCCTTTGCCGCTTTGATCTTGAAGTTCCTGATTCATCAGATACAGAATTTTCTGACCGATAATTTCAATGTGACCGGAGCTAACTATTTGTATCTGGTATATCCGGTAGTCGGAATTTTCCTGGCTGGCTGGTTTGTACGCAACATTGTTAAAGACGATATCAGCCATGGAGTCACAAAGATTCTGTATGCCATTTCCCGCCGACAGGGACGCATCAAACGACATAATATCTGGTCGTCTACTATTGCCAGTGCGATAACCATCGGTTTTGGTGGATCGGTCGGGGCGGAGGCGCCTATCGTCTTGACTGGTTCCGCCATCGGCTCCAATCTGGGAAGTGTGTTCAAGATGGAGCACCGTACGTTGATGTTGCTCGTAGGTTGTGGTGCGGCGGGTGCGGTTGCCGGTATCTTTAAAGCACCGATTGCGGGATTGGTATTTACATTGGAAGTTCTGATGATTGACCTTACCATGTCGTCCCTGCTTCCGTTGCTGATTTCTGCGGTCACGGCAGCTACCGTTTCCTATATTACTACCGGTACGGAGGCTATGTTTAAATTCCACCTCGATCAGGCGTTCGAATTGGAACGTATTCCTTATGTCATTCTGCTGGGTATCTTTTGTGGTTTGGTTTCGCTTTATTTCACACGTGCCATGAATTCGGTGGAGGGCGTTTTCGGCAAGCTCAATAATCCCTATAAGAAACTAGCTTTCGGCGGTGTGATGTTGAGTGTGTTGATTTTCCTTTTCCCGCCTCTCTACGGTGAAGGATACTCTTCTTTGGAAGCTTTGCTGACCGATAATGCAGATGCACTGTTGAACAATACCTATTTTTTCGATTTCCGGAACTATGCATTCGTCGTTGTTTTGTATGTGATCGGTTTGGTATTTATCAAAGTAGTAGCTACAGCTTTCACCAACGGTAGTGGGGGGGTTGGAGGTGTTTTCGCTCCCAGTTTGTTCACTGGGGGAGTTACCGGATTCCTGATTGCTTACCTGATCAATATGACCGGAGTGATCACGGTTCCTGTCAGTTATTTTGTATTGGCAGGTATGGCCGGGGTGATGTCGGGTGTCATGAATTCTCCGTTGACAGCTATGTTCCTGATCGCTGAGATTACCAGTGGCTATAGTTTGCTGGTGCCCTTGATGATAACCTCGGTGACGGCCCATTTAACGGGGCGGGGCATGGAGCCTTACTCTATTTATGCACGTCGGCTGGCTATGAAAGGAGATCTGATTACCCATAATAAAGATAAAGCCGTGCTGACTTTGATGAAGCTGAATAAAGTCATCGAGACCGACTTACAGACGATATCCATAGAGGCTACTTTGGGGGATCTGGTGAAAAAAGTCTCCCGTTCCAGTAGAAATATTTTCCCGGTGATCGATGAAAACGAAGCATTGCTGGGGATTGTATTGCTGGACGATATCCGTAAGATCATGTTCAATCAGGATTTGTACAATGTCACCTTTGTCCGCGACTTTATGACAACTCCACCTACGATTGTCGATGTGACGGATTCGATGGACCTGGTTATGAAAAAATTTGAAGATACAGGAGCCTGGAATTTACCTGTGATCGAGGAAGGAAGATATATCGGGTTTGTTTCGAAAGCAAAGATATTCAACACTTACAGAAGGGTGCTTCAACATTTTTCCGACGAATAATAGAATCATATGGATCAACATTCAAAATTGGGGTATCGGGAAGGACTCGTTTCCGTTATTCTGAATCTACTCTTGTTTGTTTTAAAATATTATGCCGGTATTGCATCGGCCTCGCTTGCTTTGATTGCCGATGCCTGGCATACCCTTTCGGATTCCCTGACTTCTTTGGTCGTAATTCTTGGAATTAAATTATCCTCGAAGAAACCGGATA
>ERZ791569.1117-NODE-1117-length-11359-cov-3.008227_pt1 | contig 11359 bp, 7 predicted proteins | sample MGYA00509973_ERZ791569 | MGnify/ENA primary metagenome ERZ791569 (study PRJEB30046, sample SAMN00791902) | human gut metagenome | study: EMG produced TPA metagenomics assembly of the A metagenome-wide association study of gut microbiota in type 2...
GTCTTCCAGATTGATGTAAATGATATTAGCATTTGGCTCTTCACCTAAAATTTCTTCAATAAGTTGATAAAGGAGAAAGCTTTTGCCTACACGTCTCTGACCTGTCAGTACCTTAGCTACAGATTTCCGCATGAAAGGTTTTATCCGTTCGATATAGCCTTTTCTTTTTTTGAGAATTCTAGGAAAGTCCATCTTATTATAGGTTTTATTTGTATTTAAAACTTTTGCTAAGATAAGGAAAAGTTTTAAGTATACTTCAAACTTTTATTGGAAATCGGGAAAGTTTTAAGTCTATTTTAGTTCTGTTGAAATGTAATATCAGGAAATCTTGGCTTTTCTATGCGTATATGTAACACGAATACAAGTCTTTGATACATGATTATATATACTATTGGCTGAAATCCGTTAACTTTGCGTTGAAACAAGATAACCTACTAATATGTAATAACATGAATACAGGACTAAAATTTGCGCTTGGAGTATGCAGTCTCTCTTTGCTTTTTTCTTGCGCTCAAAAATTACCTTATCAAGACACTTCTTTAACGGCTGAACAGCGGGCGGAAGATTTATTGCCCCGATTGACTCTGGAAGAGAAAGTTGCACTCATGCAGAATGCCTCACCCGCTATTCCGCGTTTGGGAATCAAAGAGTATGACTGGTGGAATGAAGCGTTACACGGAGTCGGACGCGCAGGGTTGGCCACAGTTTTTCCCCAGGCTATCGGTATGGGGGCTTCTTTTAATGATTCGTTATTATATGAGGTTTTCGACGCTGTGTCCGATGAGGCTCGTGTGAAATCCCGTATTTTCAGTGAAAACGGTGTCTTAAAACGCTATCAGGGACTAACATTCTGGACGCCGAATGTAAATATATTCCGTGATCCTCGTTGGGGACGTGGACAGGAGACTTATGGTGAAGACCCTTATCTGACGGGACAACTGGAGATGGCCGTTGTTCGTGGTTTGCAGGGACCGGAGGATAGTAAATACGACAAACTGCATGCTTGTGCCAAACACTTCGCAGTCCATTCCGGACCGGAGTGGAACCGCCACAGTTTTGATGCGGAGAATATTGCTCCCCGTGATTTATGGGAGACTTACCTACCGGCTTTCAAAGACTTGGTGCAGAAGGCGGATGTAAAAGAGGCGACCGTACGGATATTGAACTTCCTGCTGTTCAGCGCGACTTGCTGAGGACCTTGAAGAAAGCTGGAAAGAAAGTAGTCTTTATCAATTATTCCGGTTCAGCCATCGGATTAGTGCCGGAATCAAATACTTGTGAGGCAATTTTGCAGGCGTGGTATCCGGGTCAGGCAGGTGGTACGGCTATTGTAGATGTACTGTTTGGAGATTATAACCCGGCAGGACGTTTACCGGTCACTTTCTATAAGGATGCCGGTCAGTTGCCGGACTTCGAAGATTATTCCATGAAGGGACGTACTTATCGATATATACAACAGCAACCACTTTACCCATTCGGGTATGGGCTGAGTTATACAACGTTTATTTATGGTGAGGCTAATCTGGGTAAGAATACGATTGGAAAAGGAGAAACAGCTATGTTAACTGTTCCGGTAAGTAATGTAGGGCAGCGGGACGGAGATGAAGTGGTTCAGGTTTATCTGCGATCTCCGGCAGATAAAGACGGCCCCCGTTATACCCTGCGTGCTTTCAAACGTGTCCATATTCCTGCCGGGCAAACAAAATCAGTAACTATTCCTCTTACACATGAGAGTTTCGAATGGTTTGATGAGGCGACTAATACAATGCATCCGGTGGCAGGTACTTATGAATTGCTGTATGGAGGCTCTTCCGATAAAAATAAATTGAAAGCGATAGTGATGAACGTGCAATAATCATACTTCCTGATTTTATCCAGTATATTGGAACTATCTACCTTCTACAACCAATATAAATTGAGCGCTGAATTCAAATTTAAATTCAGCGCCCTGCAAACGATTTTTCATTTTCATTTCTCATATTCTCATCATTTTATATAATATATAGATTATCAGGGAGATGCATTATGAGAAATACTTTCTAGAAATTCATTTCTCATACTTTTCTCCTATTTTAGTCCCGAAATCCTTTTATTCTCATCCTATTCTAGGGCATATCAAGGTATTTCTCATACTAAATGTTCTACTTCGCTTCTCTATCCAATGAGAAATATAGGAATACTGTACGCAAACCATTAATAGAAAAGTTTCTCTTCATTACCGACAAACATGTTTTTAGTTACCGGTAAAGTTGTTTTGCGCCTATTATAAACTATAAACGCAAGTTTTGTTTTTATAAATGAAGCTTGCAATTATAGATTGTAATTAGGGAAGAGTAAGTTTGTATACTGATCTACAGAAGTTTCCCCTTAATAGTGAACAAGTTTATTATTAATAGATTAGATTCTTTCTATTAATACTTATCGTGAAATCTTCTCATTCCATGGACAACTGTCCCTAGTTGTCTTTTCAATGCAACATTTCTCTTACCATTTTATGGATTTAAATGCTTGTGTAACACCAAGAAAGAAGAATGTTACATGTCTGTGATAAATGTAACCTCTATATAGAAGCCTGTATCGTGATTATTCAGATACGATGAAATCAAATCAATACATTTGCCATCACTACTATGGAACAGGAAATTATAGAAAATAAAAAGTGATAATATGAGAACATTAAAATTGATTTTGTCGGGCTGTCAATCCGTGGGCCTTGTCGTATTTATTATGCTGTTTTTTAATATGGAGGTGAGTGGCAAGGGTAAAATAACGAAAAATGCTCCTGTCTTTACGCAATTTATTTATCAGGGGGAGGATGCTATTTATCAAAACAATCCTTTAAAGCCGGGTGAGTTCTATAATCCTATTTTGCAGGGTTGCTATCCCGATCCGAGTATAACGCGGAAAGGTAATGATTATTATTTAGTATGCTCATCTTTTGCTATGTTTCCCGGGGTACCTATTTTTCATTCTAATGATTTGGTCAACTGGAAACAAATCGGTCATGTGCTGGACAGAACGTCACAATTAAAGGTTGAAGATTGCGGTATTAGTGCAGGTGTATATGCTCCTGCTATAAGATATAATCCCAATAATGATACGTTTTATATGATAACCACTCAATTTTCCGGTGGCTTTGGAAATATGGTGGTAAAGACAAAGAATCCGGAGAATGGTTGGAGTGATCCGGTCAAACTTCAATTTGAAGGCATTGATCCTTCTCTTTTCTTTGATGATAATGGCAAGGCATACGTGGTGCATAATGATGCTCCTGCTAAAGCAAATGAATGTTACTCAGGACACCGTGTCATAAAAATATGGGATTATGATGTGGAGAATGATAAAGTGGTTCCGGGATCGGACCGGATCATTGTCAATGGTGGCATCAATATAGAAGAAAAGCCAATATGGATTGAAGCTCCTCATATCTATAAGAAAGATGGACGTTACTATTTGATGTGTGCGGAAGGTGGAACCGGAGGCTGGCATAGTGAAGTGATTTTTGTAAGTGATTATCCGAAAGGACCTTATCTTCCGGCAAGTAACAATCCGATTCTCACCCAGCGTTATTTTCCTGCAAACCGGGTGAATAAAGTAGACTGGGCTGGTCATGCAGACTTAGTGGAGGGACCGGATGGAAAATATTATGGTGTATTTTTGGGGATACGTCCCAATGAGAAGAATAGAGTGAATACCGGACGTGAAACTTTTATTCTTTCGGTGGACTGGAGCGGAACATTTCCTGTTTTTGAGAATGGGCTTATTCCTATGAAACCTACATTGAAGATGCCTTCAGGAGTAGAGAACCAAACAGGGCAAAATGGTTATTTGCCTAGTGGTAACTTTGTCTTTAAGGATGATTTCTCCGATAAGACATTGGATTTTAGATGGATCGGTCTTAGAGGTCCTCGTGAGGAATTCGTGGATATTACCGGTAAAGGTTTGCGAATCATTCCTTTTACCACAAATATCAATGAAGTGAAACCTACTTCTACCTTGTTCTACCGCCAGCAGCATAATCAATTTACAGCGGCAGCGACAATGGAGTACAAACCGAAAAATGAGAAAGATTTTGCCGGTGTAACATGTTATCAGAATGAAAGATATCACTACGTTTTCGGTATTACTAAAAAAGAAAAAGACTATTATCTGATACTGCAAAGAACCGAAAAAGGGCAAACAAGTGTTCTAGGCGAGGTGAAGATAGAGATAGAGAAACCTGTGACACTGCAAGTAACAGCCAATGGAGATGATTATCGTTTTAATTATTCGACTGATGGCAAAAGTTTTATAAATTTAGGAGGAACCGTTTCCGGTGATATTCTTTCTACTAATGTGGCTGGTGGCTTTACAGGTGCAATGATCGGCCTGTATGCAACATCTGTTGGTAATTAATTAGAAACTTTATCATTCTGTAATTATGAAAATACATCCTTTGAAGAATCTAAAAAATAGAAATATGATGAAATTTTTTATAGCAATGGCTATGTTATTGGTTAGTAGCGTTGCGAGTGCAGAAGATAAACAGATAGCAAGTCCTGATGGGAAGCTGGTGGTAACAGTTTCGGATAGAGATGGGAGACCCTCTTATTCTGTTAGTTATGACAATGTTCTCTTTTTAGGGCCATCTCCATTGGGGATTGTTGCAAATATCGGAGATTTTTCATCCGGGATGTCGCTAGAGAAAAATGTTTCAATAAACGAAATAGATGAAACCTATGAGCTACCTTCTATTAAACAGAGCAAGGTTCATTATGTGGCGAATGAAGCTGTATTTTTGTTTACACAACAAGGGAAAACAGTTTATGATGTTATATTCCGCATAAGTAATAATGATATTGCTTTTAAATATAAGATGTATCCGCAAGGTGAGACACAAAGTTGCGTGATTAGGAAGGAAGCCACAGGATTTGCGTTTCCTGACGGAACCACCACTTTCCTTTGTCCGCAAAGTAAACCGATGGGGGGATTTGCCCGTACTTCTCCAAGTTATGAGACGTCTTATACAGCAGATGATGTCGCAGGGAAAAATGGCTGGGGAGAAGGATACACATTTCCCTGCCTATTCCGTAATGGAGATAACGGTTGGGTGCTTGTTTCCGAAACGGGAGTAAATGGCGGATATTGTGCGAGCCGTCTGTTGGGACAAAAAGGAGGAGTATATACCATTGGATTTCCGCAAGAAGGTGAAGCGAATGGGAATGGTACGGTTTCTCCGGGGATAGCATTACCGGGCGAGACGCCTTGGCGTACTATTACTGTGGGCAAGACTTTGGCTCCAATAGTGGAGACAACCGTTCCTTTTGATGTTGTAAAACCGCTTTATCCGGCAAAAGGAGAGTATACGTATGGCCGGGGTTCATGGAGCTGGATTATCGGTATGGATGGAAGTACTAATTACAAAGAGCAACTCCGGTATATTGATTTCTCGGCAGCGATGGGGTATCAATCTGTGTTGGTCGATGCCTTGTGGGATAAACAAATTGGGCGTGATAAAATTGAAGAATTGGCTAAATATGGGAAGGACAAAGGGGTAGCTCTTTATTTGTGGTATAATTCGAATGGGTATTGGAATGATGCTCCGCAAACTCCGAGAGGTATTATGGATAATGCGATAGCCAGACGTAAGGAGATGAAATGGATGCAAAGCATTGGTATCCGCGGAATAAAAGTTGACTTTTTCGGAGGTGACAAGCAAATGACTATGCAGTTGTATGAGGATATCTTGGCGGATGCAAACGAGTACGGCCTTCTGGTTATTTTTCATGGATGTACTTTGCCTCGTGGTTGGGAACATATGTTTCCTAACTACGCATCGAGTGAAGCTGTGTTGGCTAGTGAAAATCTTCATTTCTCTCAAGGTAGCTGTGATCATGAGGCTTTTAATGCCACCCTGCATCCGTTTATCCGTAACACGGTAGGTAGCATGGATTTCGGAGGTAGTGCATTGAACAAATATTACAATGCGGATAATGCTCCACGAGGAAGTCGACGGGTGACATCAGATGTCTTTGCATTGGCTACGGCGGTTTTATTTCAAAGTCCGGTACAACATTTCGCTTTGGCACCGAATAATTTGACTGATGCTCCTGCGTGGGCAATTGATTTTATGAAAGAGGTCCCAACGACTTGGGATGAGGTACGTTTCATAGATGGTTATCCTGGCAAATACGTTATTCTTGCCCGTCGTCATGGAGATAAATGGTATATTGCCGGAGTAAATGCGCAGAAGGAAACACTGAAACTTAAAATTAATTTGCCGATGTTCTCCAATGGAGAAAAGGTGAGACTGTATGGTGATGATAAGGCATTGCAGGGTAGCGTAAAACAAATAGAAATAGGTAAGAAACAAGAATTGCAATTGGCCATTCCTTGCAATGGTGGAATATTAATAACCCAATAACTTTAAACTGATAGAATATGAAAAACTTGAATTTTTGGGGTGTATCACTCCTGTTGGTTATGATGGCTGTTTCGGGAACGGCACAAAATCCTATTATCCAGACAAAATATACCGCTGATCCGGCTCCAATGGTATATAATGATACCGTTTTTCTTTATACCACTCATGATGAGGATGATGCCGAAGGTTTCAAAATGCTGGACTGGCTGCTTTATACTTCTACAGACATGGTAAACTGGACGGATCATGGTGCAGTCGCTTCCTTGAAGAGTTTCAATTGGGTGAAGCGTGATAACGGTGCCTGGGCAGAGCAAGTCATCGAACGTAATGGTAAATTTTATATGTATTGCCCGATTCACGGTAATGGTATCGGCGTATTGGTATCCGACTCTCCTTACGGTCTTTTCAAAGACCCTTTGAATAAACCGTTAGTATGGCAAAAAGAGCATTGGGATGATATCGACCCTACCGTATTTATTGATGATGACGGGCAAGCCTATATGTATTGGGGCAATCCAAATGTCTATTACGTGAAACTGAATGAGGATATGGTTTCTTATTCGGGAGAAATCGTACAACTGGCTGATAAGCCGGAACATTATCAGGAAGGACCTTGGACGTATAAGCGGAACGGACATTATTATATGGCTTTTGCTTCAACTTGTTGCCCGGAAGGTATTGGCTATGCCATGAGTGACAAGGCTACCGGTCCATGGGTTACAGAAGGATATATCATGCGTCCTACGGAAAGAACCAGAGGCAATCACCCCGGAATTATTGATTATAAGGGGGACTCGTATGTGTTTGGCCTAAATTATGATTTGCTTCATCTGGAGACTTTCGATCATAAAGAGCGGCGTTCGGTATCTGTTGCAAAAATGCATTATAATCCGGATGGGACAATTCAGGAAGTCCCCTATTGGCAGGATACAAAACTGGAGCAAATCGGGACCTTTAATCCTTATCGCAGAGTGGAGGCTGAAACGATGGCTTGGGGGTATGGGCTGAAGACCGGGAATTTAGAGAATGGAGGTTTATATGTGACAGATATTGACAATGATGAATACTTGTGTGTGCGAGGTGTTGATTTTGGAGCAAAAGGGGCGAAGAAGTTTAGTGTCAGCGCTGCCTGCATTGAAAAAGGAGGAAATATTGAGATTCGTTTGGACGGTGTTGACGGACAGATAGTTGGTAATATCAGCATATCTTCTACAGGAGGAATGGATATCTATAAACTGATGTCATGCAAGATAAAGAATGCCAAAAGGGTGCATGATCTTTATTTTTGTTTTAAGGGAGAGAAAGGGAAGAAACTTTTCAATTTGGATTATTGGGAATTTAAATAGTTCCAATACACAGCAATTGTTTTTTAATTTTATATATCAAGAATATGGTCATGAGAAAACTGTTTGTTTTGTTTTTGTTACTACTATCCGGGATAATGGGATATGCAAGTGATACATTTCGTAATCCGGTTATTTATGCGGACGTTCCTGATATGTCTGTGATTAGGGTAGGTGATGATTTTTATATGATCAGTACTACAATGCATCTGATGCCCGGAGCGCCTGTCATGAAATCAAAAGATCTTGTAAATTGGGAAATTGTAGGTTATGTATTTGATAAACTGACGGATACTCCGAATTATGACCTGAAAGACGGTACTGTCTATGGACGGGGACAATGGGCGTCATCGATTCGTTATCATAATGGTAAGTTTTATGTATTCTTTTCCCCTAATGACAAGCCGCACAAAGGATATATTTATTCGACAACTGACCCGGCCGGTAAGTGGGAGTTGGTATCCCGTACACCGCATTTTCATGATGCATCTCTTTTCTTCGATGATGATGGTAAAGTGTATATTTTTTACGGGACAGGCTCTCTTGTTGAACTAAAGAGTGATCTTTCAGGAGTGCAACCCAATGGTGTCAATATGAAAATCTTCGAACGTGACGAGACGGAGAATGGACTGTTGGAGGGAAGCCAGGTGATAAAACATAATGGAAAGTATTATTTGTTGATGATTTCATGGCCGAGAAATGGCATCCGCAGAGAGGTATGTTATCGTGCTGATAATATAACCGGGCCATATAAAAAGAACGTGATTTTAGAAGATGCTTTTGATACGTATGGAGGAGTGGGACAAGGGAATATTGTTGATACACCGGACGGTCGTTGGTATGGCATGATATTTCAAGACCGTAACGGAGTGGGACGTGTTCCTACCTTGATGCCATGTCGTTGGGTAGACGGTTGGCCGATGCTGGGGGATGAAAATGGACATGTACCTTTGGTGATGGAGAAGCCGATTCAAGGCTATCCGGAAATCCCTTTGGTGGTAAGTGATGATTTTGATGTCTCCAAGTTAAAGCTTAACTGGCAGTGGAACCATAATCCGATGAACGATTTCTGGTCCTTGAGTGAACGTCCCGGTTACTTGCGACTTAAGACGGATCGGATAGTCGATAATTTGTATGCTGCTCCCAATACCATCACACAGCGTATGGAAGGACCTGCGTGTAGTGGAACTATTTCTATGGATATATCCCACATGAAAGATGGGGATGTCGCCGGATTTAGTGCATTTAACGGGGATTCGGGGTTATTGTCTATAATAATGGATGGAAATAAGAAATATCTCACAATGAGTACGAATGTTGTAGAATTGAATGATTCTGACAAAGCGATTCTGAAAGTTGACGCTGTTGAGGAAGAGCGGATAGGCTTGGATCAGAATATGATTTATCTGCGTATTGACTGTGATTTTAGTCAGCATCGTGATTTGGCTACTTTCTATTATAGTTTGGATAATCGCAAATGGATAAAGGTCGGACAGGATTTCAAAATGAAGTTTGATTTTACCAAGTTTTTTATGGGAACAAAGTTTGCCATATTCAATTATGCTACGAAAACGAAAGGTGGATATGTGGATATTGATTTCTTTCATTATAAAAAAAGTAGAAATGTAATACATTGATAATCAGTATGATTGTTTTACTGTGCTACAAGGGAAAAGATAGATGTAACATTGAAAATGAAGATGTTATTTTGGAAAAGAAGCTCGTAACATAATTATGTTTGTAGTTTTATGAGCTGGCATATCTTTGCAGAAAAAGATCAGTAATTCATATTTGATTATAAAGAAAATAAGAGGTATTATGAAGAATACACAGGTAATACAATTAATGTCAATCGTCCGGCTCTCCATATTTATGTTGGGGATAACAATGATGTCATGTAACTCAAAGAAAGAACAACAATTACCGGCTATTGGAAAATCTGTGGCTCTCTTTGATTATTTTTCCTATAAAGGAAATGATGATTTTTATATTTCCAATCCTCTGTCAGGTGAAGATTATTTTTATAATCCAATTTTGCCGGGATGGTATTCCGATCCTAGTGTTTGCACAAATGGAGAAGGTGATTATTTCCTGGTAACATCTACATTCACCTATTTTCCCGGTGTTCCTATTTTTCACAGCAAGGATTTGGTGAATTGGAAACAGATAGGACATGTGTTGAATCGTGCTTCGCAATTAGTGAAGATGGAAGGACAGAAAGTGAGTGGTGGTATTTTTGCCCCGGCTATTTCTTATAATCCGTATAACAAAACATATTATATGGTAACAACCAATGTAGGAGCCGGAAATTTCTTTGTTAAGACGCAAGACCCGTTTGGTGAATGGTCGGAACCCGTCATGTTGCCGGAGGTCGGAGGTATTGATCCTTCTTTCTTTTTTGATGAAGATGGTAAGGCATATATTGTTAATAATGATGAGGCTCCGGATAATAAACCTGAATATAGCGGACACCGTACTATACGCATACAAGAGTTTGATGTGAAGGCGGATAAGACGATCGGTCCCCGTAAAATTCTTGTAAACAAAGGAGCTCAACCGGCAGATAAACCAATTTGGATAGAAGGTCCTCATTTATATAAAATAAATGGAAAGTATTTCTTGATGTCCGCCGAAGGTGGAACGGGGAACTGGCATTCAGAAGTGATTTTCCGTGGTGATTCTCCGATGGGTAAATTTCTTCCATGGAAAAACAATCCGATTCTGACGCAAAGACATTTGAATTCTGACCGTCCTAATTCGGTAACCTGTGCTGGTCATGCAGACTTGATTCAAACAAAAGAGGGAGATTGGTGGGCTGTTTTTCTGGCTTGTCGTCCTATTAATAATCAGTTTGAGAATTTGGGACGTGAAACATTTATGATGCCGGTGAAATGGAGTGAAGACGGATTCCCGTACATGACACAAGGCGATGATTTAGTACCTATGATTGTAAAACGTGAGGGTGCGAAACGCGATACGACAGTTACTTATGGTAACTTCGAGTTAGTAGCGAACTTTGATTCTCCTGTACTTGACATGACTTGGATGACTTTGAGAGCTTCTGCATCCGATCTATATTCTTTGTCGGAAACACCCGGATACCTGACCTTGAAGTGTGCAGATATTAGCGCTACGGAAAAGAAAACTCCGGCATTTGTTTGTCGTCGGTTACAACATCATAAATTTGAATGTGCTACCCGTATGTTGTTCAATCCTTCTGACGATAAGGAAACAGCCGGAATGCTGTTGTTTAAAGATGAGACGCATCAATATTTTTTCTGCTTGAATAAAGTGGGTGAGAATAAAAATATTTCTCTGAAACAAATCGGTGAAAAGGAACAGACATTGGCTTCAGATGAAATAGACGCGGATACAAATGAGGTATATTTGAAATTAGTATCTCAAGGAATTGGTTACGATTTCTATTATTCTATTGATGGTGAAAAAAGCTGGAAACTGCTTTGTAAAGATGTAGATTCCAGTTATCTCTCTACTACAACGGCTGGTGGATTTACTGGTACTACAATCGGATTATACGCTACTTGCAAATAATTATTTTTTTTATATAAATCTAATACTAGTAACTATGAGTGGTATTTATAATGACGGCTAG
>ERZ791569.1122-NODE-1122-length-11311-cov-5.570096_pt1 | contig 11311 bp, 12 predicted proteins | sample MGYA00509973_ERZ791569 | MGnify/ENA primary metagenome ERZ791569 (study PRJEB30046, sample SAMN00791902) | human gut metagenome | study: EMG produced TPA metagenomics assembly of the A metagenome-wide association study of gut microbiota in type 2...
GAAGAAGTTCTAAGCAAACGCAAAAAAGAAGCACCCGAGCGGGTGCTTCTTTTTTTGGTTTTGGGGGACGGATTGCCGCGCAGTGAAACAAGTGCCCTTGGGGTACGACCAGTCTGCGGACTGGTCTCGCAATGACGGGGGATCATTTGTCTTTGTCGGGGCGGGTGAGGTTGGTGAGGGCGGTCTTGACACCCTCAAGGCCCTCGCCGGCTACTTTTTTGACACCCTCAAGGCTTTCGCCGGCGGCGCGCTTCAGCTCGTCCTTGACGTCCACGGCCAGGCGGCGGAAGATCTCGGAGATGATCTTTTTCTTCTGCTCGTCGGCACCGGCGTACTCCTTCAGCAGGGCTGCGCCGCCGGCCAGACCGCCGCCGCGGAGGTCGTCCAGGGTGCGGGCCTTGCCGGAGAGGGAGAGAATGTCGAAAAACGCGTCGGTGAACTGCTCCCGCTCGGCGGGGGTCATGGAGCCGACCCACTCCCGGAGGACATCGTCGGAGAGCTTGCCCATCTGGGAGCGCTGGCCCAGGTGGACGAATTCCGTGCCCACCACGCTCCAGGACAGGGGTTCGTGCTGCATGATGGAGCGGTTGGCGCTGTCGATGACGGCGTAGTCCTCGGCGTGCTCCAGCAGGACGCCCACGATGGAGGACTCGGGGATATAGGTGTGGAGCTTGTGGGCCACGCGCTGGTATTCCGGCGTGTCCAGCAGGCCGCGGGCGAAGCCGGGGCCGTCGTTGTTATAGGCGGAGAGCAGGCGCGTTTGCTGCAGCTCCTCGGGCAGGTGGATGGCCGCCCAGGCGGCCAGGTTGCCGCCCTTGCTGTGGCCGCCGATGCGCAGGGGCAGGGCGGGGCAGAGGGCGGCCATCTCCACGGCGTAGGACACGGCGCGCTCCTGGGCGGGGACGGCGGAGAGAAAGCTCATGTTGAAGTCCTCCTTCCAGCCGGCCAGGGACGTGTCGGTGCCCATGAAGGCCACGAACAGCGTGCCGTCGGGCACCAGGAAGGACAGAGCGTCGAACTGCTTGGCGGTCTGCTCGTCGTATTCGTGGGTGTAGCCGAACAGGCGGAGGGAGCGGAAGCGCTCTGTCTGCGCGGCCAGGCGCAGCAGGGGCAGGTAGCTGAGCTCGGAGAGGCCCAGCTGGTCGTCCTGGTCGGTGAGCAGGGGCGCCACCTCGGCCAGAGTGGGCGCGGCGGCGGGGTCCTTGGTGTGCACCGCGGTGATGCGGCGGAAGTTGATATAGGAGAGGATGCACAGCACCAGGTTGTCCACCTCGTTGAAGCCGTCGCGGTCAAAGGACAGGTCGCCGCGCCAGCGGAGATAGTCCAGCGGCGTGCCGCTGACGGGGGCCAATTGCTTGGGGGCGTTCTTTTCCATGGGGGTACCTCCTGGGGGATAAGTACTGTCAGTATACCACATTCCGGGGCGGCTCACAACCGGCGGAGAGACAAAAAATGTTTACAGTTGCGGCGTTGACGAGGGGGGACTTCTATTGTATAATGAACTGATTTAAGATGGGGAGGCGTGCCTGTATGTGGATCGCGAAGGACTGGAAGGATTACGAGCTGCTGGACTGCGGCGGCGGCGAAAAGCTGGAGCGCTGGGACCGGCAGGTGCTGGTGCGCCCCGATCCCCAGGCGATATGGGAGACGGACAAGGGCACCCGGGCCTGGCGCGGCGCCAACGGGCGGTACTCCCGGTCCTCCACCGGCGGCGGACACTGGGACAAGGGGAAGCTGCCGGAGAGCTGGCAGGTACACTACCGGGACCTGACGTTCCAGGTGAAGCCCATGAACTTCAAGCACACGGGGCTGTTCCCGGAGCAGGCGGTGAACTGGGATTTCGCCATGGACAAGATACGCAGCGCCGGGCGGCCCATCCGGGTGCTGAACCTGTTCGCCTACACCGGCGGGGCCACGGTGGCCTGCGCCAAGGCGGGGGCGTCGGTGTGCCATGTGGACGCGGCCAAGGGCATGGTGGCCTGGGCCAAGGAGAACGCGCGGCTGTCCGGACTGGGCGAGGCGCCCATCCGGTGGATCATCGACGACTGCGCCAAATTTGTGGAGCGGGAGATACGCCGGGGTAAGACGTACGACGCCATCATCATGGACCCGCCCAGCTACGGACGGGGACCCAGCGGCGAGGTGTGGAAGCTGGAGGATAATCTGTATCCCTTCGTGGAGCTGTGCGCCCGGGTGCTGTCGGACAAGCCGCTGTTCGTGATATTGAACAGCTACACCACGGGGCTGGCACCGTCGGTGCTGGGGTACATATTGCAGATGCTGGTGGGGCGGAGGTTCGGCGGCACGGTGACGTGGGACGAGCTGGGGCTGCCCTGCACAGAGAGCGGCATGGCGCTGCCCTGCGGCGCCACGGGAAGATGGTTTTCCGAGTAAACAAGGACGGAAGTAAGTGCATATGGCAGTGATGATAGAGACAAAGGACCTGACGTACACCTATCCGGCGCCGGAGGGAGAGACGAATCCCCCGGCGCTGCGGGGCGTGACGGTGCAGATCGGGAAGGGCAGCTTTACGGTGGTGCTGGGGCACAACGGCTCCGGAAAGTCCACCTTTGCCAAGCACCTGAACGCGGTGCTGCTGCCCTGCGGCGGCACGGTGTATGTGGAGGGGATGGACACCCGGGACGAGAAGCTGCTGCTGGAGATACGGCGGCGGACGGGCATGGTGTTCCAGAACCCGGACAACCAGATCGTGGCCAACGTGGTGGAGGAGGACGTGGCCTTCGGGCCGGAGAATCTGGGCGTGCCCACGGCGGAGATACGCCGCCGGGTGGACGACGCCCTGGCGGCGGTGGGCATGGAGCAATTCGCCCGCCACGCGCCGCACCTGCTGTCCGGCGGACAGAAGCAGCGGGTGGCCATCGCGGGGATCATCGCCATGGAGCCGGAGTGCATCGTGCTGGACGAGGCCACGGCCATGCTGGACCCGGCGGGGCGGCGGGAGGTCATCGACACCGTGCGCCGGCTGAACCGGGAGCGGGGCATCACCGTGGTGCTGATCACCCACCACATGGCCGAGGCGGAGCACGCCGACCGGGTGATCGTGATGAACGACGGCGAGATCGCCATGGACGGAACGCCCAGGCAGGTGTTCTGCCAGGTGGAGCGGCTGCACCAGCTGGGGCTGGCCGCGCCGGACACGGTGGAGCTGCTGCATCGGCTGCAAAAAGCCGGGATGGACGTGGCGCTGGACAGCCTGACGGTGGACGAGTGCGCCGATACCATTTGCCGCGCCATCGGCGGGGCGGAAGGGAAGTAACATTGGAACCGATATTGCAGATAGAGGACCTGACCCACACCTATTCGGCGGGGACGCCGTTTCAGCGCAGCGCCGTGGAGGGGCTGAGCATGACCGTGGGCGCAGGGGAGTTTTTGGGCGTGATCGGACACACGGGGTCCGGGAAATCCACGCTGATACAGCACCTGAACGGGCTTTTGCAGCCCACCTCCGGGCGCATCCTGCTGGAGGGAAAGGACATCTGGGCCGAGCCGAAGAAGATACGGGACGTGCGCTTCCGGGTGGGGCTGGTGTTCCAGTATCCGGAGTACCAGCTGTTCGAGGAGACGGTGTACAAGGACATCGCCTTCGGTCCCAGGAACATGGGGCTGGATGAGCAGGAGATCGACCGGCGGGTGCGGGACGCCGCGGCCTTTGTGGGGCTGCGGGAGGAGCTGCTGGACAAGTCGCCCTTTGAGCTGTCCGGCGGACAGAAGCGCCGGGTGGCCATCGCGGGCGTGATCGCCATGGAGCCGAAGGTGCTGGTGCTGGACGAGCCCACGGCGGGACTGGACCCCCAGGGAAGGGACGCCATACTGGCGCAGATACAGGCCTATCACCGGGCCAAGGGCGCGGCGGTGGTGCTGGTGAGCCACAGCATGGAGGAGATCGCCCGGAACGTGGACCGCATCGTGGTGCTGTCCGACGGAAAGGTCTATATGCAGGGCACGCCGGAGCAGGTGTTCGCCCGGGCCCATGAGCTGGAGGCGGTGGGACTGGATGTGCCCCAGGTGACGAAGGTGGCCGCTGCGCTGAAGGCGCGGGGGCTGGATATCGACACGGCGGTATACACCGTGGAGGCGCTGGAGCGGGAGCTGCTGGCGCTGAGGGGGGGTGCCGGGGCATGCTGAAGGATGTGACCCTCGGGCAGTACTTCCCGGCGGATACGCCGGTACACCGGCTGGATCCCCGGACGAAGCTGCTGTGCGTCATCCTGTATATCGTGGCGCTGTTCAACGCCAAGAGCGTGCTGACCTACGGCATCATGATCGCGGTGCTGGCGGTGTCGGTGCTGGCGTCCAGGGTGCCGTTTAAGTCGCTGACCAGGGGACTGAAGCCCGTGTATTTCGTGGTGGCGTTCACGGCCATCATGAACCTGTTTTTCACCGCCGGCACGCCGGTGGCGGATGTGTGGCTGCTGCGGAGCATCACTTGGGAGGGCATCATTGCCGCCGTGCAGATGGTGCTGCGGATCGTGCTGCTGATCATGGGGACGTTCCTGATGACGTATACCACCAGCCCCATCGCGCTGACCGACGGGCTGGAGAGCCTGCTGGGGCCGCTGAAGAAGCTGCATCTGCCGGTGCATGAGCTGGCCATGATGATGTCCATCGCCCTGCGGTTCATCCCTACGCTGATCGAGGAGACGGACAAGATCATGTCGGCCCAGAAGGCCCGCGGCGCGGACTTTGAGACGGGCAATATCTTCCAGCGGTCCAAGGCGCTGGTGCCCATTCTGGTGCCGTTGTTCATCAGCGCGTTCCGCCGGGCGGACGAGCTGGCCACGGCCATGGAGTGCCGCTGCTATCACGGCGGCGAGGGCCGCACGGCCCTGCATGTGCTGCGCTACAAGCGCGCGGACTGGCTGGTGCTGGCGGCGTTCCTGCTGCTGACGGCGGGGATCGTCGCGCTGAAGAAGGTCGGGATGTAGTCAGGAAATAGCTGAAAGGAGGCGGGGGATGCGGAACATTGCGCTGATATTGATGTACAACGGGACGGCGTATCACGGCTGGCAGGTGCAGAAAACGGAGGTCTCTGTGGCGCAGACGCTGGAAAAGGGACTGTCCATGGTGTGCGGCCATCCGGTGAAGGTCACCGGCTGCGGGCGCACCGACGCCGGCGTACACGCGGAGCACTATGTGGCCAATTTCCGCACGGAGTCCCGCATTCCGGTGGACCGGCTGCCCTTTGCGGTGAACACCCACATCCCGGAGGACATCGTGGTGAAGGCGGCCTATGAGGTGGCGGAGGACTTCAACGCCATCGGGTCGTGCATCAAGAAGGAGTACACCTATCGCATCTACAACTCCCGCATCAAGAACCCGTTTTACGTCCACAGGGCGTATTTCTACCCCAAGAAGCTGGACGAGGCGCTGATGGACCGGGCGGCGCGGATGTTCGAGGGCACCCACGACTTCGCCGCGGTGCGCAGCGTGGGCACCAACGTGTGCAGCACGGTGCGGACCATCCACTACTGTCGGGTGACGCGGAACGGGGAGCTGCTGGAGCTGAAGGTATGCGCGGACGGATTCCTGTATAATATGGTACGGGCCATCACCGGCACGGTGCTGTACGCGGCGGAGGGAAAGCTGACGCCGGAGGACATCCCGGAGATACTGGATTCCGGGAACCGGACGCTGGCGGGGCCTACGGCACCGCCGGGCGGGCTGTATCTCACCCGGGTGTGGTATGAGGATGAACGGCTGAATGGATAACAATACCAACAACTGGAAAGAGTTCACGCTGGGCAATCCCCAGGAGGAGCAGCCCCGGCGTGTGGCCAAAAAGAGCCGGAAGCGGCCGATGCTGGTGCTGCTGATCGTAGCGGTGCTGGCGGTGGGCGCGGTGACGGCGGCGGTGCTGCTGGACCGCAGCGGCTTTGACGGGCTGCGGCGGAAGATCATCTACGCCAAGGCGGAGAAGGACGAGAACGGCTGCGCGCAGCTGTATCAGTACAGCAGCGACCAGTCGGGACAGTTTGCATCCATACAGGGGAGCCTGGTCTCGGTGTCCATGCACCAGGTGACGGTGCTGGACGAGAAGAACAAGACGGTATTCGACCAGGCGGTGAAGTTCCAGACGCCGGCGCTGGCCACCGGCGGCGGCTGTGCTGCCGCCTATGACGTGGGCGGCACGGAGGTGTACGTCCTGTCGGACAAGGGGCTGGTGTACACACTGGACTGCGCCGGGGAGATCCTCAGCGCATCGCTGAACGCCAAGGGATGGCTGACGGTGGTGTGCGGCGAGAGCGGCTGCAAGGCCGCGGTGCGGGTCTATGACGGCAGCGGGCAGGCGGTGTTCGCCTTCCGCTCGGCGGACCGGTTCGTGATGACGGCGGCGCTGTCCGCTGACAGCCGGACGCTGGCGGCGGTGACCATGGGGCAGGAGAACGGGACGTTCGCCAGCTATGTGGTGTTTTACCGGGTGAACAGCGACAAGGAGGCCGGGAAATGCACGCTGCGAGGCAGCGTGGTCTATGATCTGGCGGCTATGGGCAGCGGCTTCTGCGCCGTGACGGAGGAGCAGCTGTGCTTTATCGGCACGGACGGCGTGATGACCGCCGCCTACGACTACGGCGGGGACTATCTGCGGCGCATCAGCATCAGCGACGACGGCTATGCGGCGGTGCTGCTGGGGCGGTATCGCACCGGCACGCAGCACCGGGTGGTGACGGTGAACGGCGACGGCCAGGAGTTGGCGGCGCTGGAGCTGGATGAGGAGATCGGCAGTCTGTCCGCCGCGGGACGGTATGTGGCGGTGCTCAGCAGCGAGCGGCTGGCCATCTATGACAAGCAGCTGCAGCCGGTGGCCGCGCTGACGGAGGTCAGCCAGGCCAGAGAGGTGCTGATGCGCAGCGACGGCTCGGCGGTGCTGGCGGGCAGTGTGTCGGCCAGCTTGTATCTGCCGTAAGAGGGGTATCGCGCGGAGCGCGAAGAGCGAGGTGAATAGCCATGAGCGGAAATGTGGGAATATTTGTGGATCTGGTGCTGCTGGCACTGCTGCTGATCGGCCTGGTGCTGGGATGGCGGCAGGGCTTCGTGCAGGCGCTGACGCGCATCATCGTGGTGGTGGCGGCGCTGCTGCTGGCGGGCTGGATCGCCGGGAAGCTGGCGGAGCCGGCGGCCAGGTGGCTGGAGCCTATCCTGTCAGAGAGACTGGAACGGCGGCTGACGGACCAGGGCAACACCAGCGACGCCGGCGAGATGCTGGCGGCCTTCGGCTTCACGGGCGACACGCTGTCGGAGCTGGTGGACGGCGCGGTGAAGAAGGCGCAGCAGGCGGGCGAGACGCTGCTGAGCGCCGTGGTGTCCACGGCGCTGCGGTCCGCGGCCTACGCGGTGGTGTATGTGGTGTCGTTTTTGCTGCTGCTGTTGGTGCTGCGGCTGGTGCTGGCACCGCTGCACCTGTTTACGCGGCTGCCGGTGGTACACGGCGTCAACGCGCTGCTGGGCGGCGCGCTGGGGCTGGTGAAGGCGGCGCTGCTGCTGTTCTTCGCGGTGTGGGTATTGCAGAAATTACAGCTGCTGGTGACGCCGGAGCTGGTGAGCAAGACGGTGCTGCTGAAATTCTTCGCCCAGAACAGCCCCATAGACCTGATCGCAAAGCTGTGAAAACGGCTATACTATGAAGAGATAACGGAGGAAAACCATGCAACCGACTCTTTGTTCCAAATGTAAGAAGAACGTGGCCGTCGTGTTCATCTCCCGGATGAATGAGAAGAATGAGATGGTCAACGAGGGCTTGTGCCTGAAATGCGCCGCCCAGCTGGGCTTGCCCCAGGTGGAGGACATGATGAAGCGGATGGGCATCACGCCGGAGGACCTGGAAAACCTCAACAGCGAGATGATGCAGGCCTTCGGCGGCGCGGAGGAGCTGGACGCCGTCAATGACGAGGGGGACGAGGACGACGAGGAGAGCGGCAAGACCGCCACGTTCCCGTTCCTGAACCGGCTGTTCAACAACAATGGCAATGTGCCCGCGGAGCAGCAGCCGCCCCAGAGCGGCGGCGCGGCGGGACAGCCGTCCGCCGGACGCAAGACGGAGAAGAAGCGCAAATTCCTGGATAACTACTGCATCAACCTGAGCCAGCGGGCCAGGGAGGGCAAGCTGGACGCCGTTATCGGCCGGGAGCAGGAGATCGAGCGGGTGGTGCAGATCCTGAACCGCCGGCAGAAGAACAACCCCTGCCTCATCGGCGAGCCGGGCGTGGGCAAGACGGCCATCGCCGAGGGGCTGGCCCAGCGCATCGTCAAGGGCGAGGTGCCCTTCAAGCTGCGGCAGAAGGAGGTCTATCTGCTGGACCTGACCGCGCTGGTGGCGGGTACCCAGTTCCGGGGACAATTCGAGAGCCGGATGAAGGGGCTGATCGAGGAGATCCGCAAGGCGGGCAACGTGATCCTGGTCATCGACGAGGTCCACAACATCGTGGGCGCCGGCGATGCCGAGGGCAGCATGAACGCGGCCAATATCCTGAAGCCGGCGCTGAGCCGGGGTGAGATACAGGTCATCGGCGCCACCACCTTTAACGAATACCGCAAGCACATCGAGAAGGACACGGCGCTGGAGCGCCGGTTCCAGCCGGTGACGGTCAACGAGCCCAACATGGAGGATACCCTGAAGATCTTGCAGGGCATCGCCCACTACTATGAGGATTTCCACGGCGTGTCCATCCCCCAGGGGGTGCTGCGCCAGGCGGTGATGCTGTCCGAGCGGTATATCACCGACCGCTATCTGCCGGACAAGGCCATCGACCTGATCGATGAGGCCTGCTCCGACCGGAATCTCCACGACCCGGAGATCAACCGGCGGATGGAGCTGGAGCGGGATCTGGAGAACCTGACCTTCGAGCGAGAGAGCCTGATGTCCGCCCAGCCGGCGGACGGTCAGCAGTTCACCGAGCAGGAGCTGGACCAGCGGTATGAGCGCATCGCGGAGCTGCGCAGCCAGGAGCTGCGGGTCACCGACGAGCTGAACGCCATCAGGGCCAAGGGCCGCCCGGAGCTGACCATGGAGAACATCGCCCGGGTCATCGAGATGTGGACCAAAATACCCGCCAGCAAGATCAAGGAAGAGGAGTTCAAGCGTCTGGCGGAGCTGGACCAGCGTCTGCGCGCCCATGTGGTGGGGCAGGACCAGGCCATCGAGGCCGTGTCCGCTGCCATCCGCCGCAACCGGGTGGGCATCTCCCCCAAGCACAAGCCGGTGAGCTTTATCTTCGTGGGCCCCACCGGCGTGGGCAAGACGGAGCTGGTGAAGCAGCTGGCCGATGACCTGTTCAACGCGCCGGAGAGCCTGATCCGGCTGGATATGTCCGAATTCATGGAGAAGCACTCGGTGTCCCGCATCGTGGGCAGCCCTCCGGGTTATGTGGGCTATGACGAGGCCGGGCAGCTGACGGAGAAGATACGGCGCAAGCCCTACTCCGTGGTGCTGTTCGACGAGATCGAGAAGGCGCACCCGGACGTGCTGAACGTGCTGCTGCAAATTTTGGACGACGGGCAGATCACCGACGCCCACGGGCGGAAGGTGAACTTTGAGAATACGGTCATCGTTATGACCAGCAACGCCGGGTCGGACACCAAGTCCTCCGGCGCGGTGGGCTTCGGCGGCAGCGCCGACGAGCAGGGCAGAGAGCGTATCATGAAGGCGCTGCAGGACTTCCTGCGGCCGGAGTTCCTGAACCGCGTGGACGAGATCGTGTGCTTCAACCACCTGACCAGAGAGAATTTCGCCGGTATCGCCCGGATCATGCTGGAGGAGCTGAAGGCATCCCTTGGCGAGAAGGGCTACGGCTTCCGCTACGACGATGCGCTGGTGGACTATCTGGTGGAGAAGTCCTATTCCATGACCTACGGCGCGCGGAACCTGCGGCGGTGCATCCAGAAGGAGCTGGAGGACCCCATGGCGGCGCGGATCATCGACGCCTTTGAGCATCCCATCACGCAGATCGGCGCCACCGTGCAGGACGGCGCGGTGCAGCTGTACACATTGTGAGGTGAGCGGCATGCTGTTTCGCAAGGATATTGACCCCCGGTGCGCCTACTGCGCCCGCGGCAGCCGTATCGGCGAGGACAAGGTGGCCTGCGTCAAGCGGGGCATCGTGCCCCCGGAGGACCACTGCGCCGCATTCAAATACGACCCGCTGAAGCGCGTCCCGCCCCGGCCGGTAAAGCTGGATACGGATAAGCTGACGCCGGAGGATTTTGAGATATGAAAAACGACAGACGGCCGCCGCAGGGCGGCTGTCTGCGCAAAAGGAGAGAGAAATATGAGCAGTAGGAGCGTATGGGCGGTGTATTTCAGCGCCACAGGCACCACGGAACGGACGGTGACGCGTATCGCGCGCCGTCTGGCGGAGGCGCTGGGGGCGGCGTACAGGACGTATGACTATACCCTGCCGGCGGCACGGCAGCAGGCGCTGACGATCCCGGCGGGGGACGTGGCGGTGGTGGGCTGCCCGACGTATGCCGGGCGGGTGCCCAACCTGCTGATGCCCTATCTGCGGGATATGGTCCGGTGCGAGGGCGCGCTGGCGGTGCCGGTGGTGCTGTTCGGCAACCGGAATTACGACGACGCGCTGATGGAGCTGTGCAAGCTGCTGACGGCCAACGGATTTACCTGTGTGGCCGGCGGGGCTTTTGTGGGAGAGCACAGCTTCTCCCGGACGTTGGGCGCGGGGCGTCCCAACGGAGCGGATATGGCGGAGATGGACGCGTTTGCCGACGGCGTGGCCGCCAAGCTGGCGGCGGGGGATACCGCGCCGGTGACTGTGGGTGGGTGCGAGCCCATCCGGCCCTACTATACGCCCAGGGACCGTCACGGGGCGCCTATCAACATTTTGAAGGTGAAGCCCAGGACCGACATGGACAAGTGCGGCGGCTGCGGCCTGTGCGCGGCGCGGTGTCCCATGGGCAGCATCGACGCGGCGGACGTGTCGCAGGTGACGGGGGTGTGCATCAAGTGCTGCGCCTGCGTCAAGGGGTGCCCTGTCGGGGCGAAGTACTTCGACGATGCGGGATATCTGTACCACAAGAGCGAGCTGGAGGAGGTCTATGCCCGGCCGGCGGCCAATGAGGTGTTTTTGTGAGGTTAGATGTGGGCAAAATGGGGAAAGCTACATAAGCTGAGGTGATGGAAATCGGGCCGTCATTCGAAGTGGGGGAAAAGTGGAAAAAGGCGTTGACAAACGGCGGCGGGTATGATACCCTAACAAAGCTGTCCGGGAGGGCGGCGCACATGGATAAAATCGAGCCGACGAAAAAAGTCAAAAAGAAGTAAAAAAGTAGTTGACAAGAT
>ERZ791569.1123-NODE-1123-length-11308-cov-6.092242_pt1 | contig 11308 bp, 14 predicted proteins | sample MGYA00509973_ERZ791569 | MGnify/ENA primary metagenome ERZ791569 (study PRJEB30046, sample SAMN00791902) | human gut metagenome | study: EMG produced TPA metagenomics assembly of the A metagenome-wide association study of gut microbiota in type 2...
CAGTCTGCAAAGCGGCAGGACGGAGCTTGACCGCATCATGCGCCGCACAAACGAGTTGGACACGCTGCTGCAAAAGCTCTATGAGGATTACGCCCTCGGACGTTTGCCGGAGAAGCGGCACGCAAAGCTCTCCGCCCAGTATGAAGCGGAACAGGCACAGCTTGAGCAGCGCAGCGCCGAGCTGATGGAGCAGATGAACGCGGAGCAGGAAGAAAGCGTCAATGTTGACCGCTTCATGGAGCTGGTAGACCGCTATACGGACTTTACCGAGCTGACCACGCCCATGCTCAATGAGTTTATCGACAAGGTGATCGTCTACGAGCGCAGGAAGATCAACCGCTATCAGTACGACCAGCAGATCGAGATTTACTTCAATTTCATCGGAAAGGTGACGCTGCCGGAGGAAGAAACGGAAGCCGCGCAGGAAGCCCCGAAAACGCTTCATGTTGCCAGTAATTCCAGCTTTGCCCCCATCGGGGACTACCTCTCCGCGCAGGGCGAAGAAGCGATTGCGCTGTCGTTCTCCAAGGTGGAGGAACTGACCGGCAAGCCGCTCTGCAAGTCGGCGTACAAGTATGCTTCCTACTGGTACCCGGCGCAGGACAGACCGCTGTCCAATACCATTTACAACGCAGGATACGACGTTGACCGCGTGGATTTAGCCGCCGGGATCGTGTATCTGACAAAAGCTGCATAACAGAATGGACACCCCGCACCGTGCGTTTACAGGACGCATGGTGCGGGGTATTTTGCGTTTTCAGAAAGAGGGTTGCAAACTGGAAGTAGTCTTACTTTGCTTTGAACTCTATCCATTCGTTGTCTATAAGGACAACTACCCTATCACCCTCAATAACAGCATAAGGGGTTCCTAAATCTTTGTTGAAATTGGCTTCGCCATCTTTTTGCGGTATGCCGTTTTCTGCATAGGAAGTAGTATATTGAATAACACTCTCGTCTACTTCGACGGGAACAGCATTATCGGTGGAATAGTAGTTAGTACCATTTACCATTATAGTTGCAGGGTAGTCCCCACTATTTGATTTACCGCAACTTGCCAAAGCAAAAACACAAGCCAATGCTAAAACTAATGCAATTAACTTTTTCACGCAATCACACTCCCTTGTCATATTACGATTTAGCAAATCCTTTTATTTTTATTTAAAGTATAGCATACTATTGTGAACAAATCTACCTATTTCAACAACTCTATATCAACCTTAGCCCTGTGCTGCGTATCGAACGCGGCACAGGGCTTTTTTCGTTTCTGGCGATTTTGAGCATCACATACGATACCCTGTACGCAGGACACACCTTTGCACTTCACAGAATCGGACGATAATCAGCCAAACCGTAAAAGGTCACGCGAAGCCGCGCACCGGCTGCACGACACCGTGAATCGCGGAACGGTGAAATCCATACGCGCAGATGGCAGATACTTCACGAATCCGTCAACCATTGATTTTTCCCGCTTGATTCTAAGCCCTTTTTCTCCGAAAATCACTGCAAACTCAGCTTGTTCGCAAAGTGTTTACAGTTTCATTTGAAAAACCGTCTTGACAATATTCATCGGATCTGGACTACTGGATCTTCTTCAAGTGGATATTCAAAACGGCCTGTGCCATTTTGATTTTGTCCAACACTTTCAATATCGTCATGGCCGTGTTCGATGTGTCCCAAAGCGTCATTGCCCGGGCAGCCGGGATCGTGCAAGGCTCAACGGACATTTCAGAGGCCATGCTTGCCGACTTGGAGGCCACGCTGGAAACGCTGGGGCTTGGCTCTCTGCTGGGGCTGTGGCTGCAATCCCTGCTCATTCATGTGACCATGTGGGCGATCAACATCGTAATTTTCGTCATCGTCTATGGCCGCATGATCGAAATATACCTGCTGACCAGCTTAGCCCCCATCCCCGTTGCCACGCTCTCTAACCGGGAGCTGGGCAATACCGGGCAGAACTATTTGAAGTCCCTGTTTGCCGTGGGCTTTCAAGGGCTATTGATTCTCGTCTGCGTTGCCATCTATGCGGTGCTGATACAGGGCATCGCCACGGGCGGCGACCCCATCGGCGCGATATGGGGCTGCATGGGCTATTCCGTGCTGCTCTGCTTCTGCTTGTTCAAGACTGGCTCCATCGCCCGCAGCGTGTTCAGCGCACATTAAAGGAGGGATGAATATGACCTTGGGACAAAATGTCCCAAAGCTGGATGCGCTGCACCTTATGGACGGGATCGAGGGCTTGCGCTCTCTGCCAAAACATAGCGTGGATATGCTTTTGACCGATCCGCCCTACGGCACGACCCGGAACTTTTGGGATGTGCCGCTGCCGCTCCCGGAGCTGTGGGAGGCTGTGCGCTGGGCGGTGAAGCCCAACGGAGTCATCCTGTTTTTCGCTCAATGCCCCTTTGATAAGGTGCTGGGCGCGTCCAATCTTGCCATGCTCCGCTATGAGTGGGTGTGGTATAAATCCCGGGCAACAGGATTTCTCAATGCTAACCGTGCGCCGCTGAAAAAATCTGAGAACATTCTGGTGTTCTATCAGAAATCCCCGGTGTACCATCCGCAATTCACCTATGGGGAGCCGTACCGCAAGACCAATCCCCGCAGCGGGTGCAGTACCAACTACGGCAAGTTTGAACGGACAGGCTCAGAGTCCAGCGATGGGCGGCGTTATCCGGGAAATGTGCTGTTTGTGCCGACGGTGACGGGCGGCATCCATCCCACACAAAAGCCCGTGGAGCTGTGCGAGTATTTCATCAAGACCTATACCGACGAAGGAGAGGTGGTGGCGGACATCTGCGCGGGCAGCGGCACGACTGCCGTTGCCGCTATGAACACAGGCCGCCGCTTCATCTGCTTTGAAAATGCTCCCTCCATCTACACCATCGCCGCCCAGCGCATCGAGCAGGCGCGGCTGGCCATGGCCGGGGGCTGGAAAGGAGAATAGCTATCAAAAAATACCCCATCATTTACGCCGACCCGCCGTGGCGCTACTCTGCAAAGAAAGTGCAGGGCGCGGCGGAAAATCACTACCCCACCATGAGCATTGATGAATTGTGTGCGTTGCCTGTGGCCGAGCTTGCGGCCAAGGACAGCGCCCTTTTCATGTGGGCGACCTTTCCCCAGCTCCCGGAGGCTCTGCGGCTGATCCGTGCGTGGGGCTTCACCTATAAATCCGTTGCGTTCGTCTGGCTGAAGAAAAACCGCAAGGCGGACAGTTGGTTTTATGGGCTGGGCTTCTGGACGCGGGCCAACGCTGAGGTTTGCCTGCTGGCGACCAAGGGACACCCCAAGCGGCAGGCCGCCGACATTCATCAATTTATCATTTCACCCATCGAAGCCCACAGCAAAAAGCCGGACGAAACCCGTGATAAGATCGTTGCCCTCATGGGCGATTTGCCCCGTGTGGAGCTGTTCGCACGGCAGACCGCTCCCGGCTGGGATGTGTGGGGCAACGAGGTAAAGCCGACGATCCCGGACTTTGGGACAAGTTGTCCCAAACTGAAGGTGACAGACTGATGCCCTATGTGAATGTCCCAAACGACCTTTCCAAAATCAAGACAAAGATCGCGTTCAACCTCACCAAGCGGCAGCTTATTTGTTTCGGCATTGGAGCGGCTATCGGCGTTCCCACCTACCTTTTGACCCGGCAGGCTATCGGCAACACCGGGGCACTGTTCGCTATGCTGGCGATCATGCTCCCGGCGTTCCTGCTGGCGATGTACGAAAAGGATGGCTTACCCTTTGAAAAGGTGATCCGCAACATCATCCGGGTCAAGTTTACCCGCCCCGGCATCCGCCTGTACCGAACGGAAAATATCTATGCCCCATTTGCGCGAAAGGAGGAGCCTATTGAGCAAAGTAAAAAAGCCAAAAAACGCAAATAAGCACCGGGCGCTGTCCGCCCAGCAGACCATTCCCTATATCGCCATGCACCCGGACGGGATCTGCCAAATCCCCGGCGGGCTTTACACAAAGACGCTGGAATATGAGGACATCAATTATGCCGTGGCGTCCACGGAGGATCAGACTGCCATTATCAGCGGGTGGAGTGCGTGCCTGAATTATTTTGACAGCTCTCTGCCGTTCCAGCTTTCCTTTGTCAACCGACGCAGCCGCAGCGCCAACCGCTACAAGGTGAATATCCCGGCGCAGGAGGATGACTTCAACAGCATCCGGGGCGAGTATGTGGAAATGCTCAAAGGCCAGATCGCCAAGAGCAATAACGGCATTGAACGGTATAAGTACATCACCTTTGGCCTGCCAGCCGAGGGCGTGGCGGAGGCGCGTCCTCGGCTGGGGCGCGTGGAGGCCGATGTCATGGGCAATCTGAAACGGCTGGGCGTCCAGTCCCGCCCGCTGGATGGCCGGGATCGGCTTGCGGTGCTGCATGGGCAGATGCACCCCGGCGGGCGTGAGCCGTTCCGCTTTGCGTGGAAAGACATTCCCAAGACGGGCATGGGGACAAAGGACTACATCGCCCCGGACAGCTTCGACTTCCGGCAGAGCCGGACTTTCCGTGTCGGCCAGATGTGGGGTGCGGCGTCCTATTTGCAGATCATGGCGTCGGAGCTTTCGGATAAGCTGCTGGCGGAGATTTTGGAACTGGACGCCGAGCTGACCGTCACCATGCACATTCAGACGGTAGACCAGCTCAAGGCCATTAAGACGATCAAGGGAAAGATCTCCGACATAGGCCGCATGAAAGCGGAGGAACAGAAAAAGGCTGTCCGTGCCGGGTATGATATGGAGATTTTGCCGCCTGACCTCATTACCTTTTCCAAGGACGCCGCCGAGCTGCTCTCCGACCTGCAAAGCCGCAACGAGCGAATGTTCCTGCTGACCTTTACGGTGGTAAACCTCGCTCCCACCCGGCAGCGGCTTGAAAACGATGTGTTCACGGTGAGCGGCATCGCACAGAAATACAACTGCGCCCTGCGCCGTCTGGACTGGCAGCAGGAACCGGGGTTTGTGTCCTCGCTGGCTCTCGGTTACAACGGCATTGAAATTCAGCGGGGCATGACCACCAGCTCCACGGCCATCTTCATTCCCTTTATGACCCGGGAGCTTCGCATGGACGGGCAGGCGCTTTACTACGGCATGAACGCTCTTTCCAATAATGTCATCATGGCTGACCGCAAAAAGCTCAAATCCGCCAACGGAATGTATCTCGGCTCTACGGGCAGCGGCAAGAGCTTTGCCGCCAAGCGGGAGCTGATCAATGTGTTCCTTGCCACCAATGACCGCATCATCGTGGTTGATCCGATGGGCGAATATGCCCCGCTGGTGCGGCGCTTGGGTGGGCAGGTCATCGAGATCGCCCCGGATAGCCCGCACCACATTTCGCCTATGGACTTGCAAATGAATATCAACGACGAGGACAGTCCGCTTTCCATGAAGGCAGATTTTCTGCTGTCATTGTGTGAGCTGATTGTGGGCGGCAAGGAGGGCTTGCAGCCCATCGAGAAAACCGTCATTGACCGCTGCGTGCGGCTGGTGTATCGGGAAATGGCGCTGGGGCTGGAAACGGCCAAAACGCCGCTGCTGCAAGATCTGTATGAGGAGCTGCTGCACCAGCCCGAGCCGGAGGCGCGGCGGGTGGCGACGGCGCTGGAGCTTTACTGCACAGGCTCTCTCAACCTTTTCAACCATCCGACAAATGTTGACCTCAATTCCCGTGTGGTCTGCATCGTCCTGAAGGGCTTGGGCGAAAACCTCCGCAAGATCGCCATGCACACCACTAACGAGTTTGTCACGGCGGCGGTAAACGCCAACCATGCCGAGGGCGTGGCGACTTGGTGCTACTTTGACGAGTTCCATATCCTGCTCCGCGACCCGCTGACGGCCAGCTACTTTGTGGCGGTCTGGAAAATGCTCCGCAAAAAGGGCTGCGTCCCCTCGGCGCTGACGCAGAATGTGAAAGACCTGCTGGCCAGCCGGGAGATCGAGAACATTCTGGATAACACGGATTTCATGGTGCTGCTGTCGCAGGCGCAGAGCGACCGTGCGATTTTGGCAAAGCAGCTCGGCATTTCCGAACATCAGCTCTCCTACATCACACACTCCAATTCCGGCGAAGGCTTGCTGTTCTATGGAAATGTCACCATCCCGTTTGTAGACCGTTTCCCCCGTGGAGAGATCTATGACCTGCTGACGACCCGCCCGGAGGATCTTGCCCATGAACGAACAGACGAGTAACCCCACTTCGGGACAAAATGTCCCGAAGTCCAAATTCCGCAGAAAGAGCCGGCAGGAGCAGACGGCGGCGTCCAAGCTGCGGATGGAGCGCCGGGGTGAGAAGCTGGACGCCGCCCGGGAGAAGCTGGCAAAGCAGAAGCCGCCGAAAAAGCCCGGTGCGGTCAAGCGCCTTGCCCATACCGCCGGACACGGTTTCCACGGCGTTGTGCATGGCAAGCTCTATGAGGTCGAGCATGAAAATGTCGGCACGGAGGGCGCACACCGTTCCGAACTTGTGGCGGAGTCCGTGTACCGCTTCGGCAGGCGCAAGCTCCGCAAGGCCATCCGGGAACACCCGGCAAAGGCGGTGGAGCGTGCCGAGAGCAAGCACATCAAGGCCACGGCGGACTATTACTACCGCAAGACCGTGGAGGAACACCCGGAAATGCAGGAGAGCGGCGCGGTGTCCCGGTATCTGCAAAAGCAGAAGATCAAGCGCCAGTACGCAAGGCAGGCGCGGGAGGCTGCCAGACAGACCGCCAAGGCCGCCGAGGGTACGGCGTCCGTTACGGGCAAGTTGACGGAAAAGGTGTCCGTCTACATCAAGGAACACCCCGGCGGGGTGCTCCTGCTTCTGGCGGCGTTTCTTCTGCTGGTGATGCTGCAATCGTGTATGTCCTCGCTGGTGACGGTGGGTAACAGCGTGGCCGGAGCCATCGGCGCGTCCACCTATGCCGCCGAGGACGCTGACCTGCTGGGGGCGGAGGCCGCCTACTGCGCTCTGGAGGACGAACTGCAACACTACCTCGATACCTACACCCGTACCCACGACTATGACGAATACCATTTTGACCTCGACACCATCGAACACGATCCCTATGTGCTGCTGTCCATCGTCTGTGCGCTCCATGAGGGTGAGTGGACGCTGGACGAGGTGCGGGGGACGCTCCAAATGCTCTTTGACCGCCAGTACATTTTGACCGAGGATGTGGTGGTGGAACGGCGGTATTACTTGGAAACGGACACTTGGACAGACGAGGACGGCAACACCCACAGCGACACCTACCGGGTGTATTACGATTATTACATCTGCACCGTGACGCTGGAAAACTTCAATCTCTCCCATCTGCCCGTTTACCTCATGGGCGAGGAAACCCTGTCACGGTATGCCCTCTACATGGCGACGCTGGGCAACCGTCCTGACCTGTTCCCGTCCTCGCCCTATGTGGGCAAGTACACCAGCAAGCCCCCGGCACATGAGATCCCCGAGGACTACCTTGCCGATGAAACCTTTGCCGCCATTCTGAAAGAGGCGGAAGAGTATGTAGGATACCCCTATGTTTGGGGCGGCAGCTCTCCGAGTACCTCTTTCGACTGCTCCGGCTTCGTCAGCTATGTTTACAATCAATGCGGCTGGGACTTTGGGCGGCTGGGGGCGCAGGGGCTATACAACATCTCCATCCGGACGAGCAGCCCCAAACCCGGCGACTTGGTGTTCTTCACGGGGACTTATGACACGCCGGGGATCTCCCATGTGGGCATCTATGTGGGCGATGGCTGGATGCTCCATTGCGGCGACCCCATCAGCTACGCCAACCTCAACACGAGTTACTGGCAGTCCCATTTCTACGCCTACGGAAAACTATTTTGACAGGAGGTTTTTTATGGCTATCTCCAAAAGCGCAAAAATTCAGGCTGAGATCGAAAAGGTCACGGCCAAGATCAACGAGCAGCAGGCACGGCTCAAGGAACTGGAACAGAAAAAGCTGGAGGCCGAGAACAGCGAGATCGTGGAGATTGTGCGCGGCATGAGCGTTTCGCTCACCGACCTGCCCGTGCTGCTTCAGACCATCAAGAGCGGCGGCACTTTGGGACAGAATGTCCCGAAGTCCGATCCCACGGATAAGGAGGACAGCGAATGAACAAGTGGATAAAGAAGCTGACGGCGGCGCTCTGCGCCGCTGTTTTGATGTGCGGCATGGCGGTCACAGCCTATGCCGGGGGCGGTGAGGAATGGAGTGGGCTTGACCCGGTGGAGCCGCTGCCCACGGAAACCGTTGACCCCGGCGAGGGCTTCACCGAGGACGGCAATCTTGTGACCCGTGACCTGCTCTACGACAAGGCCACCAACAAGCAGTTCATCACGGTGCAGACCAGCGGCGGCAACACCTTTTACATCGTCATTGACTATGACAAGCCCACCGATGAGGACGGCGAGCAGTATCAGACCTACTTTTTGAACATGGTGGACGAGGCCGACCTGCTGGCGGCGATGCAGGCGGCGGGCGGTGAGCTGCCGGAGTGTTCCTGCGCGGATAAATGCGCCGTTGGTGTCATCAACACGGATTGTACCGTCTGCGCCGTGAACATGAGCGAGTGCCAGGGCAAGGCTCCCGAGCCTGCGCCTGTGGTAGAGCCGGAGCCTGACCCCGAGCCGGAGCAGCCCAAGGCCACGGGCAACGGCGGTATGCTTCTGCTGGCGCTGGCCGTGGTGGTCATTGGCGGCGGCGCTGGCTGGTACTTCAAAATCTACCGTCCCAAGAAGCAGCGGGCCGCTGAGTCCGAGGCCGACTACGGCGGCGAGTATGACGGCGCGGAGGACTATGACGAAACCGCTCCCGAGGATGACGGGCCGCCGTGGGACGAGGACGGTGAGGAATGAGGTTTACCGACAGCCCCTATGAGGACTTTATGAAAGAAAAGAGCTACTTCAAGGGTGTCCCGCCCAACCTGCCGCCCAAAGGCTCCCGCTGCGACGGCTGCCTCTATTGGCATGGGATCGGCTGCGTGTTCTGCTACCGGGAGCAGCTCAGGGTAAAGACAGGGGGCAAAAATGAGCCGTGAATTGACCCGGCAGGAAAAGGCGGCGATCCGCTCCCTTGTGAAGCGGTGGTGTGCCAACTATGACAAAGACATTGGCTGTCTGCCGCTGGATTGCGAGTGCTATATGCTGGGGAAATGCTGGACGGGCGCTTATTGCCGCTATTTCCGTTCGGCGGTGCTGCCCCTTGATCCCGTGCTGGAAAGGTCGCTGACCGTGGAGACCGTGGCGGAAACCCGGCCCTGCCCGGTGTGCGGCAGGGCTTTCCTCCCGGACGGGCGGCAGCGGTATTGCTCCCCGGCCTGCGCCGGGGCTGCAAGGCGGCAGAAGCAGCGCGGCTATATGCGGAAATACCGGGGGTAGGCTGTGAGCATTTGACCCCAGAAAACGCCCTTGATTGCAGGGCTTTCCGGGGCCGCTTCATGGGCGGGGCGTATGATTTCATAGCCCCGCCCGGTTTTGCAGAAATATTGCTAACATTTTGGAACCTTCATGAAATAGTTATTGTTTGTGGCATTGGAATTAGTAACGCTTGCTTTCTTTGCATCTGTGAGATTAACCGCAGATACTTCAGAGAACTTTTTAATAACATTAGATGAAATTGCAGCATTGATAGGTGCAATAATTGCCGTCTTCACCACTCCCATAGCAAAGTTCTTCGAGATAACACGCTGTGTTGGCTGGGTAATAAACGATTTTACAGTACCCATACCAAATTGTTGATTCCGAAAGTGAATTTCCTTTCTCACATAACTCATTTACGCTTTGCATGGATGGTTCCTCCTATTATGCTGGGGGCAAGTAACGTTGAGTGCGTCGCATTATAGTATTCGATACCCCGCTTCACAGACAGATAAACTAAGGAGATAATATGCTACACAGCATGATTACCAAGAGGACATACCTTCCGATATTTTCCCATACGACTACCGCTACGCTGCTTGCCAGAAGATTGAGAATTGGAATCAGAATCATGCTCAGGCACAAGACAACCGAAGCGCTTGCACAATATGCGGCCAGTTGTGAGGTAAAAAAAGATACCAAAATTGCCGAGATTATCAGCGATATTATAAACGCGGGTATTGACAATACCTAAAGCAAAAATGCAGGGTGCAGCAGCCATCGTCGGTTGCCGCATCCTGCGTTGGCTTTTGCTTTACATCATTCTGCAATAATCTGCCCTGACTGTATTTGATAGGTGTGGTCGCAGAGAGATTCAATATCTTCCTTATTATGAGATGTAAGGATAATCAACTTCGCTGTATTCAATGTAGCCGATATATGCGCAGTACTCGGCGCTATAGGGCTTCTCTTATTCGTTGTAATTGATGAGATAAAGGAACAGAAAAACAAAAGATCGGCAAAGAAGAACAAAAATGCCGATGACAAGGAACAGAACACTGCCGCAATGAAAGCAGAAACGGTAAGTGAGGAAAAATAACACCGCTACGGAGGGTAATATTGCATTACGAATTTACCTGTAAAACAGGCGGCGAAAGAACAGATAAATTTCTTGCTTTGCAGGATACAGGAATAACACGATCAGCAGCCGCCGCTCTTATTGAGCAGGGCTGCTGTCTTGTAAACGGGAGAAATGCCGCCAAAAATCAGAAATTGAAAGTGGGAGATGTTGTAACGCTTGATGTGCCGGAGGCACAGCCTGCCGATATTCTCCCAGAAAACATACCGCTTGATATAGTCTATGAGGACAGCGATCTGCTAGTGGTGAACAAGCCCAAAGGCATGCTTTTAGCACAGGTGGAGCCGAAATGCAATCTTGTGCCTCTGATGATGGAGCATTTTACGGATCGTTTTCCGAACGAGAATTTTATTATTTATGATAATAACAGAAGGCTGGCAGCGGTCCATGAGAAGTATAAATCCTGTGTGCTTGTGGAGGGGCAGGAACTTGATATTCCGGATCGGCAGTCGGATTATTTTACCGAGTTATGGAAGCAGTATTTTCATACGATGGAGATTAAGCCACGACACAATGAGCGCTGTCAGAATACGCTGATGCCGAAGTGGTACAGAAAGCATATGCCGGAGATTCAAAATTAAAACTGTGTTAGAGAAGCAGGAGTAAAATTGTTGATTAGTAAAATGATCGATAAGGTGGATGAAAATGAATGATGAGTCAGTTGGTCAGAGAAGGAATACAAAGTGCATATAGAATCAGCCGGCGGGTTTACTTTGCCGAGGGGAATATGATAAGATGTATGTAATCAATTGGTGATTTCGTGTATTGACAGCCAGACAATAAGTGGGAATTATTGACTGGCGATGAGGTCGGACCGATGTATGACATACAGG
>ERZ791569.1127-NODE-1127-length-11299-cov-5.009072_pt1 | contig 11299 bp, 12 predicted proteins | sample MGYA00509973_ERZ791569 | MGnify/ENA primary metagenome ERZ791569 (study PRJEB30046, sample SAMN00791902) | human gut metagenome | study: EMG produced TPA metagenomics assembly of the A metagenome-wide association study of gut microbiota in type 2...
ATTTTTTTATTTTCGCGCCTTGCGGCGGGAAAACCAGTTTTCGGCGTGGGGGTCACGACCCTCATTGCTTTGCGCATTATAGCAGACTTTTTCCCCTTTGGCAAGCTTTATCCGCATTTTGCGAAGGAAATGTAAACAAATGTAATCAAAAATTTACATTTTGTTTCCACGAAATGCACAAGTGTCTCACGCAAAACGACAGCGCAGCCCTTTGGGCTGCGCCGCCGCAACGTCTGTTTACTTCCTGGCGGCCATCTTCACGGCCACCTCCAGGGCGATCTTCATCATGTTGGTGAAGGTGGTCTGCCGCTCATCGGCGGACAGCTCCTCGCCGGTGACCAGATTGTCGGAGATGGAGCAGATGGCCAGGGCCCGCTTGCCGGTGTAGGCGGCGGTGCAGTACAGCCCGGCGGCCTCCATCTCCACGGCCATGGCGCCCATCTTGGCAAAGCGCATGTTGCGCTGGGCGGCGTCGTAGAACGTGTCGGAGGAGTACAGGTTGCCCACGGGCATCTTGACGCCCAGCTCCCTGGCGCTCTCTACGGCGGCCATCAGCAGGTCGAAGTCGCAGATGGGGGCGAAGGTGCCGCCCAGCTCATACTGGTCGGCGAAGTTAGAGTTGGTGCAGGCGCCCTGACCGGCCACCACGCTGCCCAGCTCCAGGTCGGCGCGCATGGCACCGGCGCTGCCCACGCGGATGATGTTCTCCACGTCGTACTGGGTGTACAGCTCGTAGGAATAGATGCCGATGGACGGGATGCCCATACCGCTGGCCATGACGGACACCGGCACGCCCTTGTAGGTGCCGGTATAGCCCTGCACACCCCGGACGTTGTTCACCAGCTTCGGCTCGGTGAGAAAGGTCTCGGCGATGAATTTGGCCCGCAGGGGGTCGCCGGGCATGAGAACGGTCTTGGCGAGGTCGCCCTTGTTGGCGTTATTATGGGGAGTAGGCATAGTCAGTTCCTCCTTATAGTATATTCTTATTGCTCCAGGGCCTTTACGGCCTTGACGATGCGGCTGGTGCCCAGACGGTCGGCGCCCAGGGCCACGAAATCGCGGGCGTCGTCCAGGTTCGCGATGCCGCCGGCGGCCTTGATCTTCACATGAGGGGCCACATGGGCCTTGAACAGGGCCACGTCCTCGCGGGTGGCTCCGCCGCCGCCGAAGCCGGTGGAGGTCTTGATATAGTCCGCGCCGGACTCGGACACCACGCGGCACATCTCGACCTTCTCCTCCTCGGTCAGCAGGCAGGTCTCGATGATCACCTTCAGCAGCCTGCCGGCGCAGGCTGCCTTGACCTCCTTGATCTCCTCCAGCACCTTGCCATACAGCTTGTCCTTCACCCAGCCCACGTTGATGACCATGTCGATCTCGGAAGCGCCGTTCTTCACGGCGTCCGCAGCCTCGAAGCACTTGGCGGCGGTGGTGTCGTAGCCGTTGGGGAAGCCGATAACGGTGCAGATGGCGATCTTGCCCGCCACATACTCCGCCGCCTGCTGCACATAGCTGGCGGGGATGCAGACGCTGGCGCAGCCGTACTTGATGCCGTCGTCGCAGATGGCCTTGATCTCGTTCCAGGTGGCACCCTGAGAGAGCAGCGTGTGGTCCACGCGGGAGAGGATGCCCTGCAGTTCCTTATCCATCACAAAAACACTCCTTTTCGGAATTTCTTATGGGTGCATTGTACCACACGCCGCGTCAAAAGGCAAGGCGCGCCTGCCGCGGCCGCTCGGCGGTCACTTCGCCCGCTCCTGGCGGACCGCCTGGGCCATGCGGGTCAGGCCGGTCTCGATGATGCTGCGGGGCATGGCCAGATTCAGGCGGATATAGCCCTCGGCATTGCCCACGAACAGGCTGTTGCCGCCCTCCAGCAGCACGCCGGCCTTGTTGGCGAAGAAGTCCGGCAGGTCGGTGCCCTGCGGCAGGCACTGGTTCATGTCCACCCAAGCCAGATAGGTGGCCTCCGGGATGTACATGACGGCCTCCGGCAGTTCACGGGTCAGGAACGCCTTGACAAAGGCGAAGTTGTCGTCCAGATACGCCTTCAGCGCCTCATGCCAGGCGCTGCCCTGGGTATAGGCCGCCTCGGCCGCCGTCAGGGACATGGGGTTCACCATGCCGATCATCTTGTCCCGACCGCGGAAGCGGTCGCGCAGCGCCTTGTCCCGGATGATGATGTTGGAAAACGCCAGGCCCGCCAGGTTGAAGGTCTTGGTGGGGGCCATGCAGGTGATGAGCTTGGGATAGTCGGTCATGACCTTGGCCATGGGGATATGGCGGCGGCCGCAGCGGATCAGGTCGCAGTGGATCTCGTCGGACACCACCCAGAGGTCATACTTCTCCATGATGGCCGCGGCCTTACGCAGCTCCTCCTCGGTCCACATGCGGCCGGTGGGGTTCTGCGGGTTGCACCAGAACACCACCTTGCACTGGGGATGGGCGCACTTCTTCTCGAAGTCCTCGTAGTCCAGTTCGAAGGTGCCGTCGGCTTTCTTATGCAGCGGAGAGGTCAGCACCTCCACACCCATATACTCCGCCGCGTGGGCGAAATAGCCGTAGGCCGGGGTGTTCACCAGCACCTTATCGTCCCCGGCGCACAGAAGCTCCGTCAGCTGATACAGCGCGGGGATGATGCCGGAGGAGACGCAGAGCTGCTCCTCCGGGAAGGTCCAGTCATAGTGGTCGCGGCACCATTTGGCGAAAATGTGGTAGTACTCGCTGTCATACAGGCCGGTGTAGCCGAAGATGCGGCGGTCGATGCGCTGGCGCAGCGCGTCCAGGATCTCCGGCGCCACGCTGAACTCCATGTCCGCCACCCACATGCGGACGAATTCCTCGTCCTTGTAGGGGAATACCTTCTCCGGCCCGGCGTGGAAAATATAGCCGCGGAAGCCGTCGGTGTTCAGCGCGTTGGTGTGTCTGCGGTCGATGATCGCGTCAAAATCATACTTCATGGCATTTTTCCTTTCTGTGTTCGCTTTTCTGTTATTTTTTCGGCAGCGGCGCAGCCGCCGCCTGTATCTCTGACGATACCGGCCCTCCGGTGTGTCTCAGCCCAGATGCCGCTTGAAGTTGCCGCCGGCCTGGACGCCCTCCTGCACGATGTAGAAGGCCTCGGGGTCCACCTGCTGCAGCACCTGGCGCAGGGTGTCGATCTCATACTTGGACAGGCAGACGCACAGCACCTGCACCTCGTCCCCGGTCCAGCCGCCCCGGCCGGTCCAGCTGGTGACGCCCCGGTCCAGCTGCTCCATGATATACCGCGGCAGCTGGGAGTCCTTCTTCTTGGTGAAGATCAGGATCTGCACGGTGACGTTCTGCCGGTGGAGCCGGTCCAGGAACACATTGCTCAGCACGTTGTAGATGGCGGAGTAGATGGCCGTGGTGGCGTCGAACAGGAAGAAGCACAGGGTGTACAGCAGCGCGTTGAAGGAAATGGAGAAGCGGCCCACGGTGAACCGGCTGCCCTTCTTGCTCAGGTACAGGCCCAGAATGTCCAGGCCGCCGGTGGAGCAGCCGCAGGTCAGCACCAGTCCGCAGGAGAAGCCGCCCAGGATGCCGCCCACCATGCAGCTGGTCAGCAGGTCCGGGATGATCGGCTCCGCCGGGGACGGGATCACCGCCAGAAAGACGGAGTTGGCCACGGTGCAGATGGCCGCCTTCCAGAAAAACTCCCGGCCCAGGGCCTTATAGGCCAGCAGGAACAGGGGGATATTCACAAAGAAATACAGCACGCCGGCCAGGTCGAAGGGCAGGTCCAGCGAGAGCTTCTGCTGCAGCAGGGTACGGATCACCTGGCACAGGCCGTAGGCGCCGCCGCCGTACAGCCCCTGGGGCACGATAAACACGTTGATAGCTACGCTCAGCAGCAAGCTGCCCAGCAGGCCGCCCAGCAGCCGCAGGCTCTTGTTGTGCATCAGCTTTTGGTACATGGGGCATCTCTCCTTTTCGCTCCGTATCGTGATTTCTATAGTATGTGGCAAACGCAGAAAAGTCAAGCCCCCGGCGGTCAAAAGCTGTAGCGCAGGGCACGCTCCAGCCGCCGCAGCGCACGCCGCAGCGTGCGGGACACCGTGGACTTGTTGACGCCCAGCAGCCGGGCGATGCCGCTCATGGTCATCCCCTGGTCTATGTACAGCTCCAGCACCTGCTGCTGGTGGGGCGTCAGCTCCGCCGCCACGGCCAAGGGCAGGTTGCGCAGCAGACGGTGGCGGCGGTCACTGTTGTCCCCCGCCTGCTCATGCAGCCACGTCTCCAGCCCCGCCCGGTCCAGCTGCTCATATCCGGTACTCATCGTAGCCGTAGAAATCCCGGTCGTAGTACCGGGCGGTCACCTGGGCCAGACAGCGGCACTGGGCCAGCATAGGCCGCAGCTCCGTGATACGGCGGCGCAGGCGCTGGGCCTCCTCCCCGTCGTCGGTGGTGCGCAGGGCCAGGCGCAGCTGTGTCAGCCGCTGGGCGATCAGCGCGGCGCTGGCTTCATATTGTGCGGACAGTTGTGCTAATGTCATGTGTTGCTCCCCCTCTTTTGTCGTTGGCGCCGCCGGACGGCAGGGACGTCGCCGCCCCCGCCGCCGGGCATCTGGTCGTTTGTGAAATATGCATAGCTTTAAAGCGATAAATTTTTTCTTTTCCCGCAAACTTTATGGTTGACATTGTGAAAAAGCTCTGTTATAATGCGATTTGCTGGTGAGATGCTGGTGTAGCTCAGCTGGTAGAGCAGCTGATTTGTAATCAGCAGGTCGGGGGTTCGAATCCGTCCACCAGCTCCAATTGAATACCCATATATCTGGGGGATTTCCCGAGTGGCCAAAGGGGACAGACTGTAAATCTGCTGGCAATGCCTTCGGTGGTTCGAATCCACCATCCCCCACCAGAAAACAGCACTTGTTCTGCAAGTGCTGTTTTCATTTTTTCTGCCTTTGGCTCCCCTGCCGCCATTGGCCATCCCCCTGCCGGGCGAAAACGCGCCGCTCACCTCCCCTCCGGATCCCCGGTCCCCGTTATGCCCCCCTGCCGCCGCACTCAAAAGTGCGGCGGTTTTCACTGCCTTCCGCAACAGACTTCTTGTGAATTCCCCGCCAAAGAAACAAGAAACTTGTTGTTGACGCTACTGTATCACAAGAAACTTGTGATGTCAACCCCGAAATCACAAGTTTCTTGTGATTCTCTCTTGACAAAACCAACTTCTCAGAGTACGATAGTGTCGAGGCGTGTCGAGTATTGTCGAGGAGGTGGGCTGCGTGTCCTTTGGTGAACAAATGCGGCGGCGGCGGGAGGAGCTGGGTCTGACCCGCCAGGAACTGGCGGAGCGGCTGGGGGTGTCCGTCTCCGCGGTGGGCAACTACGAAACGGGCGTCAGCGCCCCCAAGGAAAACGTCCTGCTGCGGCTGTTCGACGCCCTGGAGACAGAACCCAACTATCTCTACCGCAGCAGCTACCGCGGCGGCCGCCAGCACACCGACGAGGAGCGCCGGCTGCTGGCCAAATACCGGGCGCTGCCGCTGTCCGGGCGGCAGACCGTGTGCACCCTGGTGGACGCGCTGACGGAGATGGCCGATGACCTCTGCCGCACCGCGCCCTCCGGCGAGCAGCGGGTCATCCCGCTGTATACCTCCCCGGCGGCGGCCGGCTTCGCCGCGCCGGTGTTCGGCGAGGACTATGAGCTGCTGACCGTCACCGGCGACGTGCCGCCGGGGGCGGAGCTGGCGGTGCGCATCCAGGGGGACTCCATGGCGCCGGTGATCGCCGACGGCTCGGTGGTCTATGTGAACCACGACCCGCTGCAAAACGGTGACGTGGGCATCTTCTGCGTGGACGGCGACATGCTGTGCAAGCAGTACTGCCGGGACAGCTTCGGCATGGTGTACCTGTTCTCGCTGAACCGGAAGCGCGCGGACATGGACGTGGTGTTCCACCGGGGCAGCGGCCGCAGCCTGACCTGCTTTGGCCGCGTGATGCTCCACGCCCAGCCCCTCCCGGAGGGACATATATAACGAAGCAGCCCGCCTCTAACGAGGCGGGCTGCGTTTTCGCGTTCACAATATAAATCCTCCGTCGCAGGTGAGCACCTGCCCGGTGATGAACGACGCCTTTTCGTCCGCCAGGAAGCTGACAGCGGCGGCGATGTCCTCCGGCGTGCCCAGACGGCCCAGGGGCGTCTCCTGCGCCAGCTGGGGGAGTACCTCCGGCGGCAGCGCGTCCAGCATATCGGTCTTAATGACACCCGGCGCAACGCAGTTGACCCGGATGCCCGTGGGCGCCAGTTCCGACGCCAGCGACCGTGTCAGCGCGATCAGTGCGCCCTTGGTGGCGGAGTACGTCACCTCGCAGCTGGCACCACGCAGGCCCCAGATGGACGACACGTTGACGATGCACCCGGCGTGCTCGCGGAGCATATGGGGCAGCACCGCCTGTATGGTATGGAACGCCCCGTCCACGTTCACGGCGAAATACCGGTGCCACAGGGCGTCGGTGATATCCTGGAACAGCGCCTGTCCCGCCACGCCCGCATTGTTCACCAGCAGCGACACGGGGCCGAGCTCGCCCTCCACCCGCCGCACCATCTCGTTCACCTGTACCCGGTGCGCCACGTCCGCCTGCACGGCCATGGCGCGGCCGCCGGCGGCGCTGATCTCCGCCACCAGCGACATGGCACAGTCCTGCCGCTCCCGGTAGTTGACGCACACGGCGTAGCCCTCCGCCGCCAGGCGGCGGGCCACCGCCCGCCCGATGCCCCGGGAGGAGCCAGTCACCAGCGCGATCTTATCCATGGGATCATCCCCTTCCTACAGTTTCTTACCGGGAGTATAGCAAATTTCTGCGGGAAAGGCAAGAAAAGTGTTGACAAACCGTGCCCGATGGGGTAATATACTATCGTTGTCTGCGCGGTTAGCTCAGCTGGTAGAGCACATGCTTGACGTGCATGGGGTCACAGGTTCGAGTCCTGTACCGCGCACCATCGGGAACCCTTGAAACCACATGGTTTCAAGGGTTTTTTCTTTTGCAAATCCTGAATTAGAGTTATGTACCACACGCCAAAAAGCCCCGGGGCCGAAAAGGTCCCGGGGCTTTTGGAGCACAGGAAGCGTTGTAAAACGGCAGCGGTTGGCCCGGACGCGCGGCGCTTATCCGTCGCTCCGCACAGGCGGAAGGACCTGAAAATCGCCGCGGCGCTCCGGCATGGCGTCGCCGTACTGCTTGAAGTAGTCCAGGATCAGATCGGACATCTCCGTGCCGATCTCCCGCACCACCGGGCAGCCCACATAGCAGTCATACCCGCCGGTGCCGCTGGCGCGGTAGCTGTTCAGGCAGATGGTGAACACATCGTCGTCTGCCACGGGCTTTCCCTGCACGGTCATGGCGGCGACCCGCTGCCCCACCGGGCGGGAAATGTCATAGGTGTAGGACACGCCCATGTAGTAGTCATAGTTGTAATGCTCCACCTTCGGCTCCAGGAAGCAGTCCGACACCCGCAGGGTGCCGTCGTCGTTCCGGGTAAAGTACGCCGCGCTGCGCTCCATCGCCTGCCGCAGAACAGCGCCGGTGATCTCCAGCACCGACAGCGTGTTGGTGTAGGGGTAGGCGATCAGCAGATCGCGCCGCCGCACCACCCGCGGGAGCCCCGCCGCGTCGTTGGCCAGGCTGGAGGCGGACAGCTGCGCGCCGCTGGCCCAAAGCTGCACCGCGTTGAACAGATCGGGGAGGCCGCTGCCTCCGGCCGCCATGTGCAGCGGCGTGTCCGGCATCAGAGGCTGCGGCAGATGGCCCACCACCTGATCCAGCCAGTCCTGGGCGCCGCGCTCCATGCCGGCGAACTCGTCCAGCCACTCCCGGCGGCATGCACCGGATGCGGGGATCGTCTCGCTGGTGAAGCGCTTGCCCGTTTCGGATATGGCCGCCTCGATGTGCAGGAATTCCTGTCCCCGGTCGGTGGGCTGCACCACGAAAGTACCGCACAGCGTCTGCCCGTGGACGGTCATGTGCTGGTGCCCTGTCAGCAGAAGGTCAAAGTCCAGCTCCTGGCACAGGCGGTAGGCCACGTTCTCGTGGGTGGTGGACAGCACACGGCCGGTGGCCAGATCTCTCTCGAAGCCGCCGTGATAAATGCACAGCGTCACATCCACCCGGCCCCGCAGGGATTCCAGCGCCGCACGCGCGGCGGGGATAGGGTCGCTGATAGTGATGCCGGACAGGTGCTCCGGCTTCTCCCAGATGTTCACATAGTCGGTGACGATGCCCACGATGCCGATCCGCAGGCCGTTCTCCAGCGTGTGGATACGGGCAGGGAAGCGCACGCGGGCGCCGTCCCAGCGGACATTCTCGCAGACGCAGCGGGCGTGCAGAGCGTTGAGATAGCTGTCCAGATAGTCCATGCCGTAGTTGAAGTCGTGGTTGCCCAGGGTCACATAGTCGTAGCCGCAGCGGTTCATTATCTCGGCGAACCGGCTGGCGTCGCCCAATGTGTCATGGCAGTAGGCACCCAGCGGCGAGCCCTGCAGGATATCGCCGCCGTCGATGACCAGCGTGTTCCCGTCCTTATGAAACTGGCTGGCACACTTGAACAGACCGATATTCCTCTCCTGCCGGCTGCGGTAGTCGGTGGGATAGATATAACCATGGAGGTCAGAGGTGAAGTAGATGGTAAAGCGTTTTGTGTCCATCGGCTCACCCCCGTGCCAGCTTGATACGGATCCGGGAGGATATCCACTCGATGATCAGCACCAGCACGATCAGGCCCAGCAGGATCGCGCCCACCTCGTTCCAGCGATAGGCGCTCATGGCGAAGATCAGCGGCGCGCCGATACCGCCCGCGCCCACCAGGCCCAGCACCGTGGCGTCGCGCAGGTTCATGTCGAAGCGGTAGATGATGGTGGAGGTAAAGTCCGCCGTCAGCTGCGGCAGAATGCCGTAGCGGATCTTCTGGAACGTGGTGCAGCCCGCGGCGTCCAACGACTCCAGGATGCGCTTGTCCAGGTCCTCGATGCTCTCGATAAACATCTTGGACACCATGCCGATGGAGCACAGGGACATGGTCAGCAGGCCCGCGAAGGGACCGGGGCCGGTGACGCGGATGAACATCAGGCCGTAGACAAAGGCGGGAACGGTGCGGATAGCGGCGATCAGAATGCGTCCCACCAGCGCCAGCGGCTTGGGGACCAGATTGCTGGCGGAGATAAACGACAGGGGCAGCGAGATCACCGCGCCCACGATGGTGCCCAGAAAGGCGATGCAGAACGTCTCCAGCAGCAGATAAGGCACACCGTTGGTGCCCAGTGTGAACAGCAGCTTGGCGGAGGGATGGAAGATACCGGAGATGATATTCCCGGCTACCTCCAGCCCGTTGCTGGTGGGGTTGCTGGTCTGTACGGCCGTGCCGGACCACGCCAGCAGGCAGGCCACGATGAAGGCCGCCAGCAGCTGCCACAGCCACGTTTTCGGCGCGGAGGCGCAGGCTTTTTGAATTCTCTGTTCCATACGGCCCTCCTTACGTCAGTTTTTTACGCAGGGCGTGGCTGATCGCCTCGATGACCATAACGGCCACAAACAGAACGATCAGGATCATGCCAAGGCTGTCGTACTCACGCCAGCCGATCTTTTCATTCATAATAAGGCCCAGTCCGCCCGCGCCCACGTAGCCCAGGATGGAGGCGTAGCGCACGTTGCCCTCCAGGCAGAACAGGGATACGGACAGATAGGTGGGCAGCACCTGGGGAAACACCGCCGTGGTAAAGGCCTGCAGCCGGGTGGCGCCCAGCGCCTCCATGGCCTCATAGGGTCCCATATCCACCGTCTCGATGATCTCGAAGAGCTGCTTTCCCACATAGGCGAAGGTAAACACCGCGATGGCGCAGGTGCCCGCCATGGTGCCCAGGCCGAAGATGTAGGTGGCGATCAGGGCGCACACCAGCGTGGGCAGCGTCCGCACAAGGCTGAGAAACAGCCGGACGATGAACACCACCACGCGGTTGGTGACGATGTTGCTGGCGGCGGCTACGGCAAAGGGGATCGCCAGTACCGCGCCGATGAACGAACCCAGGAAGGACATCTTGATGGTGTCCCACAGGGGCTGCCAGATCTTGCTCAGATACCCCGTGTTGGGCGGGAACATAGCCGCGAGGATATCGAAAAACTTGCTGCCCTTCTTCACCAACACCCCGAAATCGAAGCCGGTAATGTGCACAGACAGCGCACCCAACGCCAGCACGATCAGAATGACCAGCGGCGCGCGGCTGCGTTTTTCCTCCACCACCGCGCCGTTGGGCAGCGTATAGCGGCGGGGCTTGAACAGGCGGTCGTACAGGCTCATGCGTCTGCCTCCGTCTCGCTGTCGTCACCGTAGATGGCGTCCAGCACCGACTGGTCCACATTGGCGGAGGGCCCGTCATAGACGATCTTGCCGGCGCGGATGCCGATAATGCGGTCGGCATACTCCAGCGCCAGCTCCACATAGTGGATGTTCAGCAGGATGGAGATGCCCATCTCCTCATTGATGCGGACGAAGTCCTGCATCACCTGCTTGGCGGTAACGGGGTCAAGGGCAGCCACCGGCTCGTCTGCCAGAATGATCCGGGGGTTCTGGGTCAGTGTGCGGGCCAGCGCCACCCGCTGCTGCTGACCGCCGGAGAGCTGGTCGGCGCGGATGTAGGCCTTGTCCAGAATACCCACCTTATCCAGCGATTCCAGCGCCTTGATCTTGTCCGCCTTTCGGAAGGCGCCCAGCAGCACCCGCCAGAAGGGCATATCCGGCACGCAGGCGGACAGCACGTTCTTGATGACGGTGGTGCGGGTCACCAGATTGAAGGACTGGAACACCATACCGATGCCCCGGCGGAACCGGCGCAGGCTCTTGCCCGACAGGGTGCTGACATCGGTGCCGTTCACCGTCAGCGTGCCGGAGGTGATCTGGTGCATCCGGTTCACGGAGCGCAGCAGCGTGGACTTGCCCGCGCCGGAACGGCCGATGATGGCCACAAACTCGCCGTCCTGAATGGTCAGGTCCACGTCGTCCAGACCCACCGTGCCGTTGGGATACACCTTGGATACATGGTCGAAAATGATCATATGGTCTCCTCTTTTCCTGAAATAGCACACGGGGAGGGCTGCACAGCGGAAGGTCATGGCTGTGCAGTCCTCCCCGCGCTTGGGAAAGTGCTTTAGTTGGCGGCAGACAGCTCCTGGATGAGCTTCTGCGCGGCGCGCTCGTTGTCGTAATCGGAAGCCTGTGCCACCTGATAGCCGTTGTGGCTGTAGATAGCGATGACTTCCTTACCGGCATCGGTGTTGCCGATGTTGA
>ERZ791569.1131-NODE-1131-length-11247-cov-6.313617_pt1 | contig 11247 bp, 10 predicted proteins | sample MGYA00509973_ERZ791569 | MGnify/ENA primary metagenome ERZ791569 (study PRJEB30046, sample SAMN00791902) | human gut metagenome | study: EMG produced TPA metagenomics assembly of the A metagenome-wide association study of gut microbiota in type 2...
GACGAACACGTTTCGATTGAGTGGAAAATTTGACTTTTACTTATCCATCGCACACGACAAAGGGCTGTGTGCCCTTGTCAAGCGATGTAAGCGTTCTGGAAAACTTTATGCGCATTACCCGGACTTGACCTATCACAGGATGCAAAACAACTGATGGCAGCGATACGGTTTCCGAAACTTTTATTTCGCTATCGTCCTGTCAATCTTAATAGCTTGGAAGCACTTCGTACAAATAGGCTCTATTTTTCTTCGGCAAACTATTATGACGATCCCTTTGATACATTTTTACATATTGATATTGACTCTATTCACCAAGAATTTCTGACGGCATTTCAAACTCGTGAAAGCACAGAAGCAGTCACAGAAGGTGTCAAGGACATTCTTGGCGGCATGCTGACTGAAGAGCAGAAAGCCTTTTTTACAGCTGACAATGTGACAAAGATGCTTTCAAATGGACTCGTCGAAAATTTTCTTAGTTCTGCGCTTGCATTGCGAGATGAGATAAAGAAAGACACTTGGTCGATTTGCTTTTCCGAGAATGGTTTTAATGAGGTTCTCTGGCTAAAATACGCAGACCAACACAGAGGCTTTGTTCAGATTTATGATCTTGAAAAGAAAGAAAACTATTTATGCGGGAAACGGGAAAAATGTCAAAACTGTGGAATCAAAAATTTCGGCACACCGTTATATCCCATCTACTATTCGAACGCTCCGTATAATGCTACTAATTTCGCAAAACTTGTAATGCTGAACAAGATCGGCGAAATTTCTGATACGACAATTCCCAAATATCTGTATGATAGCGTGGGGAATGGTACATGGGAAAGAGAAAGAACAACGCTGATCAAGAGGAAATGCCATGAATACGATGAAGAATGGCGTATGATAACTGCTTGCCCAATGAAGCCGCCAGTTATGATGGAATGGATTCCAAGCGGGATTATCCTGGGTTTAAGAATGGGAGTAAAGGAAGAAAATCTTGTTGTCAGCATGGCAAGAGAAGCTGGAATCAAAAATATTTATAAATCGATCATTGATTCAAAAAACAGGCTAAATGCCGTACCAGTGACACTTAAGTAGTGCAAAGGCGCGTATAACAATTACCCTTACTAACCTTATTGACACAGAGAAAATCGCCCAAATCCGTTGCGCTGCAATAGATTCGGGCGATTCGTTTCCATGATTCATCCCTCTCGGATACCTACGGTCTACGCTCCCGCTTTCGTTATTATGTACTAACTCCACCCGTTCCGTTTCGCCAGATCGTCCATTGCAAAGCAAAACCTTTCCCACCGTGCCAATGTCATCTGTGACGGGTCGCCTTCGCGGATACGCATGGTGCGGCGGATCTCCTTGGGGATGACCACGCGGCCCAGGTCGTCGATGCGGCGGACGATGCCAGTCGCTTTCATATATAAAATTCCTCCAGTCAAAGCAGATTTTACTTCTGTAGTGTTGGCCCGGCGGCGGCGGAATATGCATCTTGCGCCGGGCGGCGTGGTGTAGTACAATAGCAAAAACAGACCATGGAGGTAGGCAGTTATGAAGCTGGCACTTTGTCAAATGGCCATGTCCGAGCAGGAAAACGAGAACCTGGAGCGGGGCCTTGCCGCGCTACGGCAGGCGGCGGCGCAGCGTGCCGACCTGATCCTGTATCCGGAGCTGCAGCTGCACCGGTTTTTCCCGCAGTATCCGGGGCGGGACGTGACGGACAAGCTGCTGACAACGGAGCACCCCATCGTGCAGCGCTTTCAGGAAGCGTGCCGCAGCTGCGGCATCATGGCCGCGCCCAATTTTTACCTGCAGGAGCCGGGCGGGCGGTTCGACACCACGCTGCTGATCGGCAGCGACGGCGCACTGCTGGGGCAGCAGAAGATGGTACACATCGCGCAGGCGTGCCAGTTCTGCGAGCAGGACTACTACACCCCCGGCGACGAGGGCTTTCAGGTGTTCGACACGCCCCACGGGCGCATCGGCGTGGTGGAGTGCTTCGACCGGCACTATCCGGAGAGCATACGCACCGAGGCGCTGCTGGGGGCCGACCTGGTGCTCATCCCCACCGCCAACACGGCGGGCGAGCCCATGGAGATGTTCGACTGGGAGGTCAAGGTGCAGGCGTTCCAGAACAGCGTGGCGGTGGCCATGTGCAACCGCACCGGCACAGAGGACCAGATGGTCTTTTCCGGGCGGTCCATCGTCACGGACGCCAACGGCGACACCGTGGCCCAGGCTGGCAGCGGCGAGAAGCTGCTGTTCGCCGAAGTGGACATGGCGGCATCGGCCCGGATACGCGCCGCCCGGCCCTACACCCAGCTGCGGCGGGCCGAATGCTATCGATAAGCGCAGAAAAAGAGACCGCCGGAGCGGTCTCTTTTTTATTCTCAGGCGGCGGGGGGTAGAGGTCCGCCGCGGGAGAAGCTCAGTGGGTGCGCCTGCCGCCCAGCCAGGCCATGCCGGTAAGGGACAGCAGCGCGGAGACGGCATAAGCGCCCATGCCCGCGTCGAAGGTCTTGGGGCTGGTGGTCTTATTGTCGCCGGTGGAGGCAGAGGGATAATAGTAATAGGTGCGCGGCACGGTGTAGCCGGTATCGCCGGTGGGGACGGCTACGTTGTTGACGGTGACGCCCTCCACTGCCGCCTTGATGGTCACACCGCCCTTGACGCCGGTGATGGCACCGGACTTGATCACCGTGACGTCCTTGCCGCTGTTGGCTTCATCGGCGATATTCTTGCCGCCCACCACATAGTCGCTGGGCACTTTTGCCACAGGGATGCCGGGAGCCACAAAGGCGGTGGGATCGGTGGAGAATGTGCCGCTGCTGATCTCCACATGGTCCTTAGCGTTCACCCACTCGGCGACCTTGTTATCCTTATAATCATACGCCTTGACTGCCAGCGCGTTGGTGCCCGTGGCGCGGGCGGTGCCGCCGTTGATCTCCAGCGACGGTGTGCCGCCGGGATAATCTCTGTCGATCACAGAGATCGCCGCACCGTCCGGAATGGCGTTCTGGCTGCCGGTGGCATCCATATTATTTCCCGTGGAGGTGATAGCGCCGCCGTTGACGACCAGCTTACCCGCGCACAGCTGCACGCCGGTGTGGCCGCTGATGGTGCCGCCGTTGATGGTGACAGTGCCCTTTTCCGGATGATAGATACCGATGCCGTTGGGGGACTGGATCGTCGCGCCGTCGTTGACGGTAATATTGCAGTCATCAATATAGCCGGTATCACCGCTGCCGTTGCCGGTGATCGCATAGGCTCCGTTGCTCTTCACCGTGCCGTTGACGGTCAGGGTATGTTCATAGCCACTTGTCCAGATGCCGTAGCCGATACCTCCGTCTATAGTCACATCACTGGCGATGGTCACATCCGCCGAAGTCATCATCGCGCCTTTTCCATTGCCGGACATATACTTGATCGTTCCGTTCTGAATCGTCATCGGCACACTGATGCGAAGCACCTCTGAGGTCGCAGTCTGCTTACCACTCAGCGTGTGGCCGCCGAGGTCAAGCACGAAGCCGTCGGCTAATTCGTCGGTAGGGCCAAAGGATCCCGCAAAGTCACTAACATCACCCAGCAATGTCACAGATTTTGCCTTTGTTTTATTACTTATGTCTGCCGTCTTTATCTCCGTCCCGTCCTTGTATACCACCTTAAACAAGGCTTTACTTTCTTCAGTGGCAAAATAGTTGCTGCCGTTCTTATCCAGAACATACCCCTCCGGCACACTCAGCGTATTTATATCAAACGTACCGCCATCCTGCACCATGACTTTTCCGTTGTTATAATCGGTTCCGCAAACAAGGATAGTCCCATTATTCACCAGCGTTCCATCATCCCGCACAGCTAACCGTTTGGCATTCGCGGCCACTGTAAGCGTCACGCCCTCTTTGACCGTCAGCGTTGCACCGGAAGCAACATCCAGAGCAACACCCGCAGGAATGGCAAAATTCTCATCCAGCGTATAATCCCCGTTGATCACGATCCATTTGTTGTCGCTGAGTGCATTTACTGCCTCTTTGATCGTTGCGTGACTGGATACCTTGGTGCCACTGTATCCCGTCCACACCTCTACCGGTCCGGACGCACTGTCGGCCCCGTCCTGTCCCTCCGTCGCCCAGGCGGCGGTGCACAGTCCCAGCGCCAGAAACAGCGTCAGGAGCAGGCTCACTGCTTTTTTCATGCTTGTATACCCCGTTGTGTTCAGATTTCCGCAGGGTGTCTCGTTTTAATGCAAGTTAAAACGGCAGAGCAGGCGCGCCTGCTCTCTGCGGATGCTCCTATTATAACAGCCTTCCGGTGGTTGTCCAGAGGTCCGGCCGGAAAAAGACGCATTTTATTTTCCGCCGGAGTGCGGCGCGAAATGCAGTGCGAAGGTAACGCCAATGTAAAAAAGTTGCGAAAATGTAAATGTAACGGTTTTCGCAAAAGGATTTTTCATAAAAATACCCGTTTTAGGTTAAAAATGCACATAATACCATTTTTTCATTTGTGAAATGTTATGTTTTTTAGGATTTCAATGGGTTTGATATTGACATTGGGCCGGGCGGTTTGTATAATCTGTGTTACCAAAAGCGGCCGGCTGCGCAGACGGATCGCTGGCGGAGGAAGAAGTATCACCCCGGCCGGAGCGGCCGGGAGCGCATACGAACATCAACCAAACAACAGAAGGAAAAGAGGAACAAACATGAAAAAAGCACTTGCAGTCATCCTCTCGGTCATGATGCTGATGTCCACCCTGGTGGCCTGCGGCAGCAAGACCGACGACAACGCCGGCGACAACGGCGACGCCGCTGTCACCTATCCCACCAAGAACGTTAACGTGATCGTCCCCTTCAGCGCCGGCGGCAACACGGATATGTCCATGCGCGCCCTGCTGAACGTGGCTACCAGCATCGACAGCAAGTACACCTTCGTGGTGGACAACAAGACCGGCAACGCCGGCCTGATCGGTATGGAGGCCCTGGCCGCGGCTGATCCCGACGGCTACACCCTGGGCACCACCAACATCGACCTGCTGCTGCACATCTGCTTCGGCCGCACCGATGTGACCATGGAGAACTACATCCCCATCGCCGCCACCATGGCTGACCCCTATGTGCTGGTCATCAGCTCTTCCAACCCCAACTACTCCAACCTGCAGGAGTTCGTGGACTATGCCAAGGCCAACCCCGGTGCCGTGAAGATGGCTGACTCCGGCGTGGGCGCTGCCCCCAACGTTGCCGCCAAGGCTTTCGAGAAGTACTTCGACATCACCTTCGATTTCTACACCTATGACGGCGCTCCCGAGTGCGTCACCGCTGTGGAGACCAACGAGGTGGACGCCACCTTCCTGCAGCCCACTCCCGCTACCGCGTCCGTCAAGGCCGGCACCCTGTCCATGATCGGCGTGCTCAGCGACGAGCGCCTGGAGAGCTTCCCCGACACCCCCACCGTCAAGGAGACCTTCGGTGACGAGTACGGCCTGGTGATGAAGGGCTTCGTGGCTCTGTCCGCTCCTGCCGGCACTCCCGACGATGTGGTCGCCGCCCTGCGTGACCTGATGGGCCAGGCTGTGGAGAGCGACGAGTACAAGACGCAGATCGAGTCCCTGGGTATGCAGTACATCACCCTGTACGGCGATGAGCTGAACACCTTCATCAACGAGCAGATGGCCTTCTACAAGGAGATCTGCGCCGACATCGACATCAACGGCTGATTCGGCTGCGGTACGCTGCATCGTATAAAATGAAAAGAGGTGCCTGCCGCTTATATATCCGGTGGGCACCTCTTCGCTTTCCCCGGCCCCCTTCTTGTTCCGGAGGGTGGGACCCCTAAGTTTCCGGAGGTCAATCGAATGAAGAAATATAACTATATCGTGTCCGTTGTGATGCTGGCGCTGGCAGGCTACGTCTTTTTTGAGTGCAGCGGCTACACCGTCGGCTCCAGCGCACAGAAGAACCCCGCCGTGTGGCCCTGCATCCTGGCCGGGGCGCTGGCCCTGCTGTCCGTGGCGCTGATCATCGAGACCCTGCTGTCCAAGGACCCGGAGGGCAAGAAGAGCGTCATCGACTGGAAAAGCCCCGGCATGATCCGCGTGTACATCATGCTGGGCATCGTTGTGGGCTTTGTGGTGCTGATGAAGCTGGTGGGCATGCTGCTGGCGCTGCTGGTGATGATCCCCGCCATTGAGTACCTGATGGGCTGCCGCAGCAAGGTCATGCTGGTGGCACTGCCCGTGGGCATCGTGGTCTTTGTATACCTGTTCTTCGTAGTCGCCATGAAGCTGACGCTTCCGGCGCCTATCTGGGCCTGAGAAAGGAGGAAAACGACACATGGATACTTCCGCATTGGCATTTGCCTTCAGCGCCGTTTTCACCCCGCTCAACATGCTGGTCATTCTGGGCGGCACCATTCTGGGCATTTTCATCGGCGCCATGCCGGGCATGTCCTCCCCCATGGGCCTGTCCATCATGCTGCCCTTTACCTTCCAGCTCCACGGCTATGCCGGCATCATGATGCTGCTGGGCATTTTCTGCGGCTCCATCTACGGCGGCTCCGTGTCCGCCTCGCTGCTGAACACGCCGGGCACCGCGGCCTCCGCCGCCACCTGCCTGGACGCCTATCCCATGTCGGTGCAGATGCGCCAGCCGGGACGCGCCCTGAGCATCTCCACCTTCTCGTCGCTGTGCGGCGGTCTGTTCAGCTGCGTGGTGCTGGTGTTCGGCGCCACCTATCTGGCCAAGGTGGCCCTGAACTTCAAGTCCCCGGAGTACTTCGCGCTGGCCTTCTTCGGCATCAGCATCATCACCAGCGTCTCCGGCAAGTCCGTGATCAAGGGCCTGATGGGCGGTATTCTGGGCCTGCTGTTCTCCACCGTGGGCGTGGACAACTTCACCGGCACCTACCGCTTTACCTTCGGCAGCTCCTTCCTGAAGGGCGGCCTGGCCATGATCCCCATCCTCATCGGCGTGTTCGCCTTCGCCCAGGTCCTCAAGACCATCGAGGAGAAGTACAACGAGCAGCCGCTGCATGAGCGGGTGAAGATCGAGCGGGTGCTGCCCCGCAAGGACGACCTGAAGACCATCGCCCCCACCGTGGTCCGCTCCTCCATCCTGGGCACCTTCATCGGCGCCGTGCCCGGCACCGGCGGCGACATCGCCTCCTGGGTGGGCTACAACATGGCCAAGCGCTTCTCCAAGCATCCGGAGAAGTTCGGCCACGGCTCCCCCGAGGGCATCGCGGGCTCCGAGGCCGCCAACAACGCCATCGCCGGCGGCGCCTTCGTGCCCCTGCTGGCCCTGGGCATCCCCGGCGACGCCGGTACGGCGGTCATGATGGGCGCGCTGACCATGCAGGGCATCGCCTTCGGCCCCTCCCTGTTCACCGAGGAGCCGGGCAAGGCCTATGTCGTGTTCATCTCCCTGTTCGTGGCCAATATCCTCATGGGTATCTGCGGCTTCTCCATGATCCGCATCTTCGGCAAGGTCATCGATGTGCCCAGCAAGTATCTGGTGCCCGTCATCATGACCTTCTGCATCACCGGCACCTTCGCCCTGAACCACTATCTGGAGGAGGTCTTTTTGATGCTGATCATGGGCGTTATCGGCTTCGTGCTGATCAAGCTGGACTTCTCCATGCCTCCCATCATCCTGGGCCTGGTCCTGGGCGCTCTGGCGGAGAAGAACGCGCGGCGCAGCATCGACCTGCTGGCCTCCACGGACACCATCTGGCAGCACCCCATCGCCATCATCTTCATCCTGCTGGCCATTATCTCCCTGGTGTCCCCCGCCATCAGCGCAGGCATCAAGAAGCGCAAGGCCGCCAAGGCCGCTGCCGGCAGCCAGGAGCAGTAAAAAAACACATAGCGCAGCTGTTTTCGATTCGTTTGCGCTGCCGGGCCGGTGCCGTTTCCCGCACCGGCCCGGTCAAAGCAAAACGAACGGATGCCAAAACCGGCATCCGTTCGTTTCTTTGAATCGCCTGTAAGCGATATATCACTTTCCAAGCAGTGTTTTTACCACTTGGCACAAGGTTTCCTCCGTGCCCACGTTGCCGGGGAAGATCACATAGGGCGTGTGGGGGAAGGTGCTCTCCTCGCCGGTCTCCCAGACGGGGACGCCGGGGGCGATCTGCCCGCGGACGCGGGCGCAGCGGACGCGCAGGGCCTTCACGCCCACGTCGCTGGAGGTGATGCCGCCCTTGGCCAGCACAAAGGCCGGGGACACGGACAGCTCCGCCACCAGGGACGTGATGGCATCGGAGATACGGACGCTGAGCGCCAGGTTCTTCTCCTTCTGATCGTCGGCGGAGCGCAGCACTATGCGGCTGGTGTATACCGCCACGGTGACGCCCTCGGCCAGCAGCTCGTCGGCGCGCTGCAGAATGCGGCGGCGCTCCGCGGCCAGGGCCGCGCTGTCAAACACGGTGTTGACGTCGAAGCAGATGTACTCGATCTCCGGGCAGCCCCGCTGCAGGGCCTCCAGCTGGAGCGTGGTCTTGCGGACGTGGGAGCCTACGATGATGATACCGCCGTTTTTCTGCTGCGGGGCCATCAGGTCGGCGCGGCACAGCAGCGGCTGGTCGCTGACGTTGCCCAGGATCTTCACCACCGCGGCGGAGCCGCGGAACAGGAACACCTTGCCCTGGGCCACGGCCCGGAGGTAGGCGGTGACGAACACGGCCACATCGTCGTAGCACACGGCGTTGACCACCACCTTGTTGAAGCCGGTGACCGCCAGCAGCTTGCGGCAGATGCCGTCCACATCCCGGCGGCGCAGCTCGTCCATGGACACGGACACCACTCCGCTGGCGGGATACGCGCCCCCGGTCTTTTCCTCGCACCAGTCCTTCAGGTCGGAGGCGGTGTAGGCGAAGGTGGTGTCCCGGGCAAACTCCGTTTCGCCGGCGGGCACCAGCGTGTCGCCCTCGCGGACGTAGTGGACATCGTCCACGGTGAAGCGGCCGCCCTCCAGGAAGAAGGGCAGCAGGATCTCGCCGTCATAGCGCTCCGGCAGGCGGGCCTCCAGCTCCCGGCGCAGGGTCTCCGTCTCCAGCGGGAAGTGTCCCCGGAGGGTGGAGTCGCTGCGGCTGATGAGCACGAAGGGCACGCCGGTGGCCAGGGAGGCCGCGGCCAGATGGTCGGCGATCTCCGTGTGGACACGGGCCGTCTCGTCGGCGGAGAAGCTGCGGGAGTTGGTCAGCACGAAGAACAGCGGGTCGCCGCTCTCCAGCCCGGCGCGGAAGGTCTCCTCCGTCCAGTCGGTGTATACGCTGACGTCGTGGACGGTCTGGACACCGGTGGGGTCATCGTCCAGGACCACCACCTTGCGGCCGAAGTGCCGCAGCTCCTCCTGCAGGTCCCGGCGGATGGCCGCGCTGTCCGGCGCGGCCCAGCTGTCCAGCAGGGAGACGGGTTGACGTTGTACAGCTCGCATGGGGGCACCTCCTCAGGCGTTGTCGGCCTGGATCTCCTCCGGGCGGATGTTGGTCACCTGGCCGTAGATGCACAGCGCGTCCAGATAGCCGCCGTCCTTATAGCCGAACACATGCCACTCCAGCGGCGGGAAGTGCATCAGATCGCCCTCATGGAGCTCCACCGTGTGCTCCAGGGAGTCCTTGCCGCTGCCCCACTTGACATACGCGTCCTTGCAGGACAGCACCACCACCGACTCCTCGGCGTGGTTATGCGGCTCCATGGGGCCGCTCTCGGCGGAATAGCGGCAGAAGCTGACGGTCATCTTCTCGCTGAGCACAGCGGAATTGTGACCCACGGCGTTCTGCACCACGCGGCCGGGCAGGCAGTTTTTGGCGATGTCGTCTCTCTTTACGAAATCCATGAGTGTGTCCTCCTGACAAGATGATATTGCAAAGGCGAAGGGCCTTCGTAGTCGTGAAAGCGGTCCCTCAGCGGACCAGACGGGCCAGCTCCTCGCTGGTGGGGATGGAAAAATGGGCGCCGAACCGGCTGCCGCACAGGTTGGCGGCGTCGTAGGCGATCTCGGCGGCCTGCTCCACGTCAAAGCCCTTGACATAGCAGGCGCCGAACACGCCGGAGAGCGTGTCGTCCATGGCGGAGGCGTCGATCATCCGAAAGTCCTTGGGCGCCTCCAGCGCGGTAAAGCCGCCGTTGGTGGCCACCAGCAGGAACCGGGGCTTCATGTGCAGCAGCACCGCCTGGCGCACGCCGCGCTTCAGCAGCAGTCCGGCGGCGATGCGGGCGCTCTTGAGATTGGTCACCTCCAGGTCGGCCAGGGCCAGCGCCTCGCGGGAGTCCAGCACCAGGATGTCCACCATGGACAGCAGCTCATCGCTGAGCGGGCGGGACTGATAGGCCACCAGCATAACGGCGGTGCCGTGCTGCTTGGCCAGGCGGATGGCCAGGACCACGGAGTCATAGGGCACGCCGAAGCCCACCACCAGCAGCTTGACCCGGGCGATGCGGTCCTCCAGGCTGCGGATATACTCCTCATCCAGACAGGCGTTGGCGCCCACGATGTCCCAGTAGATGTTCTCCTGCCCCGCAGAGGACAGGATCAGGGACAAGCCGCTGCTGCCGGGCACCACCCGGACCAGCTGACTGTCGGTGATCTCCTCGCTGAGGGATGCCTTCAGCTGGGCGCCGAAGGAGTCGTTGCCGATCATCCCCGCCAGGGACACCGTAACGCCCATGCGGGCGGCGGCCACCGCCTCGTTGTAGCCGTTGCCGCCGGGGGACAGGGTGAAGGACTCGGCATACCGCTTGCGGCTGGTCTGCTGCGAGTTCTTCTGCTCGAAGATCAGGTCCATATTCAGATTGGCGATCACCAGGATGTCACAGCTTTTCATTGCACGGAACCTCTTTTCACCAGCTTGGGCGCCACGGACAGCACCGGCTCCAGCGCGTCGCCGCGCTCCATGTAGTCCGTCAGGCACCGGGCGCCCACCATGCCCACCTGATAGCCTGTGGGGGCCAGCACGGACAGGGCCGGGTCGGTCACGCGGGCCAGCCCGGTATTCTGCAGGCAGAGCACGGACATGTCCTCCGGTACCTGCAGCCCCGCCCGGTGCAGCAGGTGGAGCAGCTCCACCGCCGTCTCGTTGTCCCGCACGAAGGCTGCCTTGGGGCAGTCACCCCGCAGCAGCTCGCCGAAGTGCTCCCGCAGCTGCCGCAGCTCGGCAGGCAGGCAGACCACCTCGCCGCCGCGCTCCTCCACCGTCTGGCGGAAGGACAGCAGCACGGGGTCCTGCTCCGGCGCGGTGCCGGTGGCGGAGTGGATGTACAGCACC
>ERZ791569.1134-NODE-1134-length-11236-cov-2.640551_pt1 | contig 11236 bp, 10 predicted proteins | sample MGYA00509973_ERZ791569 | MGnify/ENA primary metagenome ERZ791569 (study PRJEB30046, sample SAMN00791902) | human gut metagenome | study: EMG produced TPA metagenomics assembly of the A metagenome-wide association study of gut microbiota in type 2...
AGCAGGAGATATCCCGGCTATGGCAGAGGCATTTAAACTGGCAATTGAGGCAGGAAGAAAGGCTTATCTTGCTGGTACCGGACGCGTGTTAGAGCGTGGGGGAAGTGCATCTTCACCGCTGACCGGCTATATTCAGGATGGCAGTTTCAAAACGAAATAAAGATAGTTGGAGGACGACATGGATAAAGTAAATGAGAGTATATTAAGTGAAACAATTCTGGAAGATATGAAGGAAAACCGAATTGACCACATGACATATTTAGAGGGAATGGAAGTTTTGGATTCCGATGTTGAGAAAACGGTCGTGGAGGCAATGAATGCTTACGATTATGATTCTTATACGGCTGCGGATGTCCGACGCGCGATTTATAAAGACAATCGTACACCCGAAGATTTTGCGGCACTTTTGTCACCGGCTGCTTTGCCGTTCCTTGAGCGGATGGCACAGCGCGCGAAGATGGAGACGAGCAAGCATTTCGGCAATACGGTTTATCTGTTTACGCCGCTTTATATTGCAAACTACTGTGAGAATTACTGCGTTTACTGTGGATTCAACTGTTACAATGACATTCATAGAAAGAAGTTGAACTTCGAGGAAATTGAGCATGAGATGAAAGTTATCGCGGATTCCGGTATCGAGGAAATCCTGATGCTGACCGGCGAGAGCCGCGCACAGAGCGATGTGAAATACATCGGTGAGGCATGTAAGCTGGCACAGAAATATTTCCGCAATGTAGGGCTGGAAATCTATCCGGTCAATAGCGATGAGTACCGCTACCTGCATGAGTGCGGTGCGGACTACGTTACCGTATTTCAGGAGACCTACGATTCGGATAAATACGAGACGCTGCATCTGATGGGACACAAGAGAGTTTTTCCGTATCGTTTCGAGGCACAGGAGAGAGCACTCATGGGCGGCATGCGAGGTGTTGGTTTCTCGGCACTTTTGGGCCTGTCTGATTTTCACAAGGATGCATTGGCTTCTGCATTACATGTGTATTATCTGCAGAGAAAGTATCCGTATGCAGAGTACTCCCTGTCGTGCCCGAGACTTCGACCGATCATCAACAACGACAAGATCAATCCGCTTGATGTGCATGAAAAGCAGCTTTGCCAGATTCTGTGTGCATACCGCATTTTCCTGCCGTATGTAGGAATCACGGTATCCTCCAGGGAGCAGAAGCATTTCCGTGACGGCATTGTCAAGATCGCGGCAACGAAGATATCCGCAGGTGTATCCACGGGTATCGGCGATCACGAGAGCAAGTACACCGGAAAGGAGGAGAGCGATTCCGGCGATGAGCAGTTCGAGATCTCGGATGGACGAAGCTTCGATCAGATGTATGAGGATATGGAGCAGGAAGGGCTGCAGCCGGTGCTCAACGATTACGTCTATGTATAAAAAAATCTGTGTGACGAACCGTGCGCTCGCTGCGCATCCGTTTGAGGAGCAGATCGCGCGTGTGCTTGATGCAAAGCCGGATATGCTGATCCTGCGCGAGAAGGATCTGGGCGAGGCGGAATATGAGAAGCTGGCGGCAGAGGTCAAAACGTTGGGCGAACGCACCGAAACGCAGCTTGTCCTTCATAGTTATCCAAGTGTTGCAAGGAAACTTGGTATATCGGCGATCCATATGCCGCTCGCAGGATTTACCGCAATGAGCGAGGAAGAAAAGGCGCAATTTACCATAAGAGGTGCATCGGTACATTCGGTGGAGGATGCGCTTCGCGCCGAGCGGGCGGGCGCAACGTATGTGACTGCAGGTCATATCTATGCGACGGATTGCAAGAAGGGATTGCCGGGCAGAGGACTGGAGTTCCTTAAGGATGTCTGTGCGGCGGTGCAGATTCCGGTCTATGCGATCGGTGGAATCGATGAGACGAACGCGGATGCCTGCATCGAGGCAGGCGCGGTCGGCGTGTGCATGATGTCCGGATATATGAAAATTTAAACCTTGACAAATAAACACCACGCAAGTATCATGATAAAAGATAGTCAAAAGTGATGACAAAGAGGAGTACGCACCGAGCGGCTGATAGAGAAGGACATTCATCGGCTGGAAGATGTCCGCAAAACGTGGTGTGGAAGGTAGCTTTGGAACTGAGATGCTGAAGGACACACTGTGTAGGCATTTCCGATTCGTCCTCGTTATCGGACTAGAGGTGTTCAGGGAAATTTTATGGAACACGAACGAAGGTGGTACCGCGAATATTCGCCCTTCCTGTCTTGTGGCAGGAGGGGCGCTTTTTAGTGCAACAAGGAAACTATTCGCAAAGAACCCGTAAGCATAAGAAAAATGATGATTCATGCTTGCATGGAAGAAGCATTTTTCTTATGCGTAAGGGGACTCGAATAGAGTCTCCGCCTCATATATGAGCAAAATTAGTAGCGAAGCTACGAGAAAGCACGAGATATCGTGCGGTTTTGCGAATTATATGGAAGGGTTCTTGAAGATTTATCAAAAAAGAAAGGAAGAAATCATGAGCAAAGAATTAAGTAAAACTTATGATCCGAAGGACATTGAGGATCGTCTTTATAAGAAGTGGGAGGACAATGGCTATTTTCACGCAGAAGTAGACCGCAGCAAGAAGCCATTTACCATCGTTATGCCACCACCAAATATCACAGGACAGCTTCACATGGGACATGCGTTGGACAACACGATGCAGGATATTCTGATCCGTTACAAGCGTATGCAGGGCTACAATGCACTGTGGCAGCCGGGAACCGACCATGCGTCCATCGCAACCGAGGTTAAGGTTATCCAGTCACTTAAGGAGCAGGGAATCAACAAGGCGGACCTCACCCGTGAGGAGTTTTTGGAGAAGTGCTGGGACTGGAGAAAAGAGTACGGTGGACGTATCGTAAAGCAGCTTCGTAAGCTCGGATCATCAGCAGACTGGCAGCGTGAGAGATTTACAATGGATGAGGGATGCTCACACGCAGTACAGGAGGTATTTACAAAGCTTTATAAGAAGGGCTGGATTTATAAGGGCTCAAGAATCGTAAACTGGTGTCCGGTATGTAAGACATCGATCTCCGATGCAGAGGTTGAGCATGAGGAACAGAATGGCTTTTTCTGGCATATCAATTATCCGGTAGTCGGCGAGGAAGGAAGATTCGTTGAGATCGCAACGACACGTCCGGAGACATTGTTCGGAGATACCGCTGTGGCAGTTAACCCGGATGATGAGCGTTATCAGGATATCATCGGAAAGACCTTAAAGCTTCCGATGACGGATCGTGAGATTCCGGTTATCGCGGATGCTTATGTAGATAAGGAGTTCGGAACCGGTTGTGTTAAGATTACACCGGCACATGACCCGAACGATTTTGAGGTTGGAAAGCGTCACAACTTAGAGGAGATCGTTGTTATCAACGATGATGCAACCATGAACGAGAAAGCCGGAAAGTACGCCGGAATGGATCGTTATGAGTGTCGTAAGGCATTGGTCGAAGACCTGGAGAAGGCAGGACTTCTTGTAAAAGTCGTTCCGCATTCCCACAACGTTGGTGTGCATGACAGATGCCATACGACCGTTGAGCCGATGATCAAGCAGCAGTGGTTCGTTAAGATGGATGAGATGATCAAGCCGGCTGTGGAAGGTGTAAAGAATGGGGAGATCAAACTCCTTCCTTCCAGAATGGATAAGACATACTTTAATTGGACGGACAACATCCGCGACTGGTGTATCAGCCGTCAGCTTTGGTGGGGACATCGTATTCCGGCATGGTACTGTGATGACTGTGGAGAGATGGTCGTATCCATCGAGAAACCGGGAAAATGTCCGAAGTGCGGCAAGGATCACTGGACACAGGATCCGGATACACTCGATACCTGGTTCTCATCTGCATTGTGGCCGTTCTCAACACTCGGATGGCCGGAGAAAACAGAGGATCTTGATTATTTCTATCCGAACGATGTACTTGTAACCGGTTACGACATCATCTTCTTCTGGGTAATCCGTATGATCTTCTCTGGATATGAGCAGATGGGCAAGGCACCGTTCCACACAGTTCTCTTCCACGGACTCGTAAGAGATTCACAGGGACGTAAGATGAGTAAGTCACTCGGCAACGGTATTGATCCGCTTGAGGTTATTGATAAATACGGTGCAGACGCACTTCGTCTGACACTGATCACCGGTAATGCACCTGGTAACGACATGCGTTTCTACTGGGAGCGTGTTGAGGCTTCACGTAACTTTGCCAACAAAGTATGGAATGCTTCGCGTTTTATCATGATGAACTTAGAGGGTACTGAGATTACGGAGCCTTCTTTAGACGAGTTACATCCGGCTGACAAGTGGATCCTTTCCAAGGTAAATACACTTGCGAAGGATGCAACCGAGAATATGGACAAATTCGAGCTTGGTATCGCAGTACAGAAGGTTTATGATTTCATTTGGGATGAGTTCTGCGACTGGTATATTGAGATCGCCAAGGTTCGTACTTATAAGAAGGATGAGGATCCGAAGTCTGCCAATGCAGCACTGTGGACACTTCGTACCGTACTGATCAATGCGTTAAAGCTTCTGCATCCGTATATGCCTTTTATCACAGAGGAGATCTTCTGCACGATTCAGTCTGAGGAAGAGACGATCATGCTCTCCAAGTGGCCGGAGTACAAGGATGAGTGGAATTTCCCGGCAGATGAAGTTGCCATCGAGCACTGCAAGGATCTTGTAAAAGGCATCCGTAACGTGCGTACCGAGATGGATGTTCCGCCATCACGCAAGGCAAAGCTTTATATTACTTCTGAGGATGCAGCACTTCGTGCAACCTTCGAGGAGAATAAGGAAGTTTATGTAAATCTTGCATCTGCAAGTGAGATCAACGTGCAGGCAGACAAGAGTGGAATCGGCGAGGATGCGGTATCCGTTGTTATCCCGGGAGCAGTTATCTATCTGCCACTTGAGGATCTGGTTGATTTCGAGAAAGAGAAGGAGCGTCTGAACAAGGAGAAGGCTCGCTTGACGAAGGAGCTTGCCCGCTCCAAGGGAATGCTCTCTAACGAGAAATTCTTAAATAATGCAAAACCGGAAAAGGTTGCAGAGGAGAAGGAAAAACTCGCAAAGTATGAGCAGATGATGGCGCAGGTTGAAGAGCGTCTCGCACAGATGAAATAAGAGATTCGGATAAGATAGTCAGTAATCGCGGTACATATTTTATGTATCGCGATTGTTGCCATCACACATTTGTCGGATGAACGCGATTCATGCGATAAATTTTTAGAAAAGTTTATGGAAAATTACTTGAAATCAAAAGCTACTATATTATAATAGTAGTGGACATTGAGAAGCACATTGCTCGAGGATGCGATGTGCTTTTTTTATAAAACAATTTTGAAGCGTAAGTTTGATGTGGAATACATCTGAGGAGAATAAATATGATCAACTTTGAAAAGGAACTGAAAAATTTTGAACCGAGCCTCGAAGTTGAGGAAGCAGAGTCGGCAATCTACAATCATGATATGACCGATGTGACAGATATTATTGCTGAGATTCTGCGTGATGTGAAGGCGAGCCGCTAGGGTTTGCGGATAGATGAGAGGTTTGTATGATTTGTTATAGATGTGGACAGGATGTTGGTGATGCGAAGCGTTGTCCGAATTGCGGTGCGGATTTAACCGTCTTTTGGAAGGTAAGACGCATCTCGAATTCTTATTACAATTTAGGATTGCAGCAGGCGGAAGTACGGAATCTTTCCGGTGCGGTGGAAAGTCTGAAGAACAGTTTGAAGTTCAATAAATATAATATCGATGCAAGAAATCTTCTCGGTCTTGTGTACCATGAGATGGGAGAGACGGTGGATGCGTTAAGCGAGTGGGTAATCTCGCAGAGTTATCAGCCTAAGGATAATCTGGCGAACCGATATCTGGATGAGATTCAGAAGAACCGTGGACAGTTGGATACGATCAATCAGACGATCAAGAAGTACAATCAGGCACTTCATTATTGTCAGCAGGATAGCAGAGACCTTGCAATCATCCAGTTGAAGAAAGTATTGTCGATGAATCCGAAACTGATCAAGGGACACCAGCTTCTGGCGCTCCTTTATCTGCAGGATGGAAAGCTGGAACTTGCCAAGAAGTCGCTTCGTAACGCGGGCAAGATTGATGCCAATAACACGACAACGCTCCGTTATCTGAAGGAAGTTAATACGCAGCTGAAGGAGAAGAGTCCGTCGAAGAAACCGAAGGATGATGACTTGATCTCATATCAGAGTGGTAATGAGACAATCATTATGCCGAAGCGTTTCAAGGAATCATCCCTTGGTTCGATGCTTGCTTATATTGTGACAGGTCTTGTTGTCGGTGCAGCCGTGACGGCTTTTCTGATTGTACCAAGTGTGAAGAATCAGGCTAAGGAAGATGCCAAGCAGCAGATTCTTGAGGCGAGCGATACGATTTCAAGCAATGGACAGACCATTAAGGATCTGGAGCAGCAGGTTTCGGATCTTCAGGATCAGCTGGAGGAAGAAGCAAATAATAATGAAAAGGTTGCAGATCAGATCAAGACTTATGAGCGCTTACTGAATGCATACGTGTCTTATACAGCGGATGATGTGATTGCCGCTGGTCAGGCTTTGGACAAGGTAAATACTTCGTATCTGTCGAAGAAGGCGAAGAGTATTTACAGGGATTTAAATGATGAGGTTCGCTCACAGTATTTGGATAAGCTGTACCAGGAGGGTTACGGTTATTATCAGCGTGGCAAGTATGAGGATGCGATCACGGATCTGCAGAAGATCGTGGATGAGGAGGAAGATTTCCAGGATGGATCGGCTGCTTATTATCTGGCGCAGTCTTACCGCAAGAACGGAGATCTCGATTCGGCGAAGCCTTATTATCAGTATGTGATTGATAAGCATCCGGGAACGGAGCGTGCGAGAACATCACAGAATTATGTGGATGCGCAGGCAGAATAAATTAGATATTGAAATTTACAAAAGACGTCTAGGCAGGAGTGCCAGGCGTCTTTTTTGCGGGTTATTTTGATTAATCAGGAGGAAGAAGGATGGATATACAGTATCAGCTTACAGAAGACAGACTTACGGTTATGATGCCGCGAGAGGTGGACCATCATGCGGCAAGGCATATGAGTACGGAAGTGGATTGTCTGATCGATTCCTGGCATATCCGCACGCTTGTCTTTGATTTTGCAGGAACGGAATTCATGGACAGTTCCGGAATCGGAGTGCTTATCGGCAGAAAAAAAACAATGGATCTGCACAGCGGCAGAGTGCAGGCGATACATCTGTCGGGACGGGCTTTGCAAATCTTTGAAAAGTCGGGACTGACGCGGATTATTGAACTGGATCAGCAGGATGAAAAAAAGACGTGTAGGCAGACACAGTATTTCGGATAGGGGGAAGTCATGGAACAACAGAATCATATGCAGGTGCTTTTTGATGCAAAATCAGAGAATGAGGGACTGGCGCGAATGGTGGTTACCGCCTTTATGGCAGAGATGAATCCGACGCTGGAACAGATTGCCGATGTGAAGACTGCCGTATCGGAGGCGGTCACAAATGCGATCATACATGGGTACAATAATGAGGAAGAAAGTGTGAGCCTCTGCTGCGACAGGGACGGACAGCAGCTCGTCATTACGGTGGAAGATCATGGTGCCGGTATTGAAAATATTGACCAGGCGATGCAGCCTTTTTACACGACGAAGCCACAGCTGGAACGGTCGGGAATGGGATTTGCGTTTATGGAAGCCTTCATGGACAAGCTTGAGGTTCGCTCGAAAGTTGGAGAAGGCACGAAAGTGGTTATGTGGAAATACATAGAAAGGGACAGTGAGCAGTAACCAGTCCGCGAATGAAAAAGCCTGGCAGGATGTCATAGCCGAAGCACAACAGGGGGATAAAAGCGCGCGGGATTCGATCGTACAGGAAAATATGGGACTGGTTTATATGGTGGCGAAGCGATTTGCAGACCGTGGCACAGACAGAGAAGAACTGGTTCAGCTTGGGGCAATCGGTCTCATTAAGGCGGTCGATAAATTTGATCCGGCGATGGGATTTTCTTTCTCGACATACGCTGTCCCCATGATCATGGGGGAAATCAGGCGCTTTTTACGGGATGACAATATGATCCATGTCAGTCGTAGATTGAAAGAAAATGCAAGAAAAATTGCAATAGTCAGAGAAAATATAAAAAAGACAAAATATAGAGAGCCGACGATGGAGGAACTCGAGGCACAGACAGGACTATCCAGAGAGGAACTGGTGGCAGCGATGGAGTCCGCTTATACCGTGGAATCCATCTCTCAGCCGGTGCATGGAGCGAAAGAGGATGCACATACACTTACGATTGAGGATCAGCTTGAAGACAAGGAATCGTTCGAATCACCGGTACTCAACAGGATCGCGCTCACACAGGCGATGGACGAACTTGAAGAGTGGGAGGCACAGCTGATCAGGATGCGTTATATGGAAGAACAGACCCAGACACAGGTTGCAGATGAACTTGGCATGAACCAGGTTGCAGTATCCCGTCTTGAGAAAAAAATACTGATAAAAATGCGACGAAAACTGGCATAAAGACAAAAAATTGGATATACTAAAACAAAGCGAGACATTGATGAAACAGGAAAGTTTTGCACGAGGATGGGCAGGAAATCTATAATTGCCGATTACTGAATTGTTAGCGAGGGAGGATGGAATATGGGCAAAGTGAATCCAAGTAAGGTCGCAATCATCGGATGCGGATTTGTCGGTTCGGCTTCTGCATTTGCGTTAATGCAGAGTGGGCTTTTTAATGAGATGGTACTGCTTGATGCCAATCACGATAAGGCGGAGGGTGAGGCGCGCGACATTGCACACGGTCTGCCTTTTGTACGGCCGATGAAGCTCTATGCGGGAGGATACGATGACATTGCGGACGCAGCGATTATTGTCATTACGGCCGGTGCAAACCAGAAGCCGGATGAGACCAGACTGGATCTGGTGCATAAGAATGTGGCGATCTTCGAGTCGATCATTCCGGAGATTACAAGCCGCGATTATGAGGGCATTCTTCTTGTTGTTGCGAATCCGGTTGATATCTTAACTTATACAGCATTAAAGCTTTCCGGATATCCGGAGAATCGTGTCATCGGTTCAGGAACCGTGCTGGACAGTGCAAGACTCAAGTATCATCTCGGCGAGCACCTTGGTGTGGACAGCCGAAGCGTGCATGCCTTCATTGTGGGAGAGCATGGAGACAGTGAGATCGCTGCATGGAGCAGTGCGAATGTATCCGGTGTGCCGCTCGATAAGTTCTGTGAGATGCGCGGACATTACAATCACGTGGAGGCAACGGAGCGTATTGCAGAGGAAGTCAAGCAGAGTGCGTATGGAATCATCCAGAGAAAAGGCGCCACTTACTATGGCATTGCAATGTCTGTGAAGCGGATCTGCGAGGCGATTGTGAGGGACGAGAAATCCATTCTTCCAATCTCAACGATGATGCATGGAGAGTACGGAATCTCGGATGTTGTATTGTCTATGCCTTGTGTTGTCGGCAAGAACGGATATGAGACGAAGGTGCCAATCGATCTGGATCAGGATGAGGTGACAAGTCTTCATGAATCAGCCAATACACTAAAAGATGTGCTTGAGGATGTATTCACAGAAAAATAATAGGGAGCCTCTATATAATAAGAAGTCGGTAAAGGGCAGACGTAAAGTTCTGCCTTTTTCTAAAATGTCTTTACTTTAGCGTGATAATTTGCTAAAATACAAAAGCAGATTTGTGACTGTATCAGGTTTGCACGAAAAACTTGGCAGGCAGCGTCGGCCTTTTGTTGAAAGAAAAGTGGAATGGCTGATGTTCAAGGAAGGAGAATATAGTATGAAAAGAAAAATTGCATCATTATTATTAGCAGGTTGTATGGCTTTTAGCATGTGTGCATGTGGCGGTAAGGAGGCATCTTCAGATGCGGATAACCGTGTATATGCGGTAGAGGCAGGTTCTGCAGGAGAGGCAGCTGCCAAGGAGAAAGGATTTGAATATAATTCAGTAAGTTCGCAGGCGGACGCATTAATGGAAGTTGCTTCCGGAACATCGGATGCAGCGATCATTGATCTTCTGATGGCTGGTGCGATGATCGGAGATGGCACAAGCTACCCGGATCTCGTACATACCGATGAACTGACAACCGAGGAGTATGGTGTTGGATGCCGTAAGGGTTCGGATCTTGCTTCTTATATTAATGAAGTGTTTGCTGAGACTTATGCAGATGGTTCCATGAAGGAGACCGCTGAGAAGTATGGTGTGCAGGAAGCACTTGTCGGGCAGAAGGATGCGAAGTACGAGGCATCTGCATCTGACAGTGATGTAGAATATATTAAGAATAAAGGAACTTTGATCGTAGGTATCACAGAGTTTGAGCCGATGGATTATCAGGATGGTGATGAGTGGATCGGTTTTGATGCCGATATGGCGCGTATCGTTGCTGACAAGCTTGGTGTTGAAGCACAGTTCGTTGTCATCGACTGGGATAACAAGATCATGGAGCTGGATTCCAAGAATATTGATGTTGTATGGAATGGTATGACTCTGACGGATGAAGTAACTTCATCCATGGAGTGCACGAACGCATACTGCAACAACGCACAGGTTGTTGTTGAACCACAGAAATAAAGGAGTATTTACATAAGATGTTTTGGTCTGTTACGCAGACGCTTTTAAGCGGTCTTGCGACTACATTTGAAATATTTATACTGACACTGGTGTTTGCGCTGCCGCTTGGTCTTGTGATCGCATTCGGACTGATGAGTAAGTTTAAGCCGCTTCGCTATCTGTTAGATGTCATTGTCTGGGTGATCCGTGGAACGCCTTTGATGCTACAGTTGATCATTATTTTTTACGGACCGGGTATGTGGCTGCACCACAATATTTGGAGCGGCAACAATACCGGACGTATTACGGCAACGGTTGTAGCTTTTGCCATCAATTATGCCTGTTACTTTGCGGTCATTTTTAAGGGCGGAATCGAAGGTGTGCCTGCTGGTCAGAGAGAAGCCGGACAGGTACTTGGAATGACGAAGATGCAGATTTTCTTTAAGATTACCTTATTACAGATGATCAAGCGTATTGTACCTCCGATGTCCAACGAAGTGATCACCCTGGTTAAGGATACGTCTCTTGCCCGTATTATTGCAGCATACGAGCTGACGTTTGCCGGGGCTTCCTTTATGAAATCTGCCGGATTGACGTGGCCGCTGTTCTACACAGGTGTC
>ERZ791569.1135-NODE-1135-length-11231-cov-2.445329_pt1 | contig 11231 bp, 10 predicted proteins | sample MGYA00509973_ERZ791569 | MGnify/ENA primary metagenome ERZ791569 (study PRJEB30046, sample SAMN00791902) | human gut metagenome | study: EMG produced TPA metagenomics assembly of the A metagenome-wide association study of gut microbiota in type 2...
CCCCCTTTCCCCCTCACCCTTCAAAAAACGCTGCATGATTCCTGTGACGCTGATGTCGCGCACAGGACAGTCCCGCCTTCCCGTCCCCCGGTGCGGATGAGAGGCACTATGCGGGGACCCCGCCCAGATCCCGGCCCGACAGCCAGATGCCCCTGGGGGCAGGGCAAACAGCATAAGGACGGCGTGGTCTACCCGGCAAAATGGTTTTCGGGAAAGTGACGGTGCGCGGGATGGGACAGCGCTGCGACCCTGCGGGCCTGCGTCCGCAGGAGCCGGCACTCCTCCCGCAGGATGACGGAACAGTCGTTGCCGCATAAAAATAAAAGAGCGTGCATCCATGACAGGATACACGCTCTTTTTGTGCATAAGGTCGTTGTCCGGCCCCTAGCCGGGCCCGCCAGCCCTGTGCCCCCGGAAAAGAGGGACTTTCACATGACGGCGGGAAGACTTCGGGCCGCTGCTATGCGGCCTACAGGCTGCCCTGCTTCACGAAATCGTCCGGCACGTCGGCCAGCGTGGCCACCATGACGGCCTTGATGGTGTGCATGCGGTTGGCGGCTTCGGCAAACACGAGGCTGTTGGGCGATTCGAAGACTTCGTCGCTCACTTCCATGCATTCCAGGCCAAAGCGCTGGTACATCTTTTCACCGATGATGGTGTCACGGTTGTGGAAGCTGGGCAGGCAGTGCAGGAAAGCGCAGCGCTCATTGCCGGTCTTGCGCATCATCTCGCTGTCGATGCGGTAGGGGGTCAGCAGGTTGATGCGTTCCTGCCAGACATCTTCCGGCTCGCCCATGGAGACCCAGACGTCGGAATACAGGAAGTCGCAGCCCTTGACGCCGCTGTCCACATCTTCCGTACGGGTGATGCGGGCACCGGTCCGCTCGGCGATGGCGCAGGCCTGTTCGTAGATCTCGTCGGAGGTCCACAGGGCCCGGGGCGCCACGCTGCGGAAGTCCAGGCCCAGCATGGCCGAGGCGATCATCAGGGAGTTGCCCATATTGTAGCGGGCATCGCCGATGTAGGCCATGGTCTGGTCCTTGTAGGGCTTGTCGCAATGCTCGCGCATGGTCAAAAAGTCCGCCAGGATCTGGGTGGGGTGCCATTCGTTGGTCAGGCCGTTCCACACCGGCACGCTGGCAAAACGGGCCAGCTCTTCCACGATGCTCTGGCCAAAGCCGCGGTATTCGATGCCGTCATAGAAACCGGACAGCACACGGGCCGTATCGGCCATGGATTCCTTTTTGCCGATCTGGGAACCGGAGGGGCCCAGATAGGTGGTGTGGGCACCCTGGTCATGGGCCGCCACTTCAAAAGAGCAACGGGTCCGGGTGGAATCCTTTTCAAACAATAGCACGATATTCTTGTCCAGCAGGAACTTGGGCTCGCGCTTTTCCTGCTTGGCTTTTTTCAGTGCGGCGGCCAGATCCAGCAAGTAGATCAGGTCTTCGGAAGTAAAGTCCGTTTCCTTCAAAAAATCTCGATTGGTCAGTCTGCTCATGCCATGCTCCACCCTTTCGGGTCGTTGCTGAAACTCTCTCCGCCTGCGCCGCCCGGCGGCTGTCGGCCTGTCCTCAGGCCGTGTTCCTCTACAGGTGGAAAGCAGGAATCTAGCAGCGCCGGGCCGCTTTGTCCATGCCCGAACGCCTGTAACATGAACGTCACATCCGCGCGCAGAAGGGTTGCGGGCATATCTGCGCAAGACATTGCCCCCGGCATCGTTTACGCTTATGCTTCCACCAAGAAAGGAGATCCTCATGCGAACCTGGACATGCCTCGCCGGATTGCTCGCCCTGCTCCTGGGCCTGATACCCTGTCCGGTGTCTGCTGCCCCATCCGCGTATCACCTCAGCAAGGTCGTCATGCTGACACGTCATGGTGTCGCGGCACCGGCCGACGATAACCAGCTGCCCCGGATCACCGGCAAAGCCTGGCCGCAATGGCCTGTGGGGCCCGGCCAGCTCTCGCCGCGCGGCGCCGGGCTGCTGACGGCCCAGTGGGCCTCCCTGCGTGCCCTGTATCTTGAGGCGGGCCTGCTGCCGGCGCAAAAGACCGAATCCCGGGTCTTCGTGCGTGCGGACAACACCCCGCGCAGCCGCGGCAGTGCCGAGGCCCTGTTGCGGGGCCTGACGCCGGGCACGCTGCCTTCCTATGCCGTGGTGAACCTGAATCCCGACCCTCTCTTTGAGCCTGTCCAGGCCGGTCTTGCCATCTTCGACCCGGCCGAGACGGCCCTGGCCGTCCTGGACCACATCAACGGGGACTTTTCCCAGTTCTGGGAAAGCCTGGGCGAGCCCATGTCCCTGCTGGACCAGCTCATGGGCCCCCTGTCCTCCGAAGCCTGCAACAGCATCAACCTGCCCGGCGGCTGCCGCCTGTCCGACATGGTCCCCTCTATCTCCATCATGGACATGGGCCGCCGTGTGGAGATACGGGGCGGCCTTGGCCTGGGATCGACCCTGGTGGACCTGCTGGTGCAGGAATACGCCCAGTGGCCGCAGCAGGATGCCGCCTGGGGCCAGGCCAATGCCGCGGCCCTGCGCAAGCTCCTGCCCATCCGCAGCGAGATCTTCAATGCCCTGCACCGCACGCCGCTGGTCGCCGGCATCTACGGCGGCCCCCTGCTGCGGGACATGGCCCTTGCCCTTTACAGCCAGCATGCCGACCCGCGTCTCAACGAGGCCCGGTGCGCCGTCTTTGTGGGCAACGACAACAACCTGGCGGCCATCGGCTCGCTGCTGGGCATCGACTGGCAGGCTTCGGGTTTTCCGCCCAATGCCCTGCCGCCCGGCACCATCCTGGCCATGGAATTGTGGGAAGGCCCCGATAACGCCAGTGAAGTACGCTTCCGGGTCTTCATGCAGAGCCTCGATTTCATACACGCGCCGCTGAGCGTCACCACGGCCAGCGGCTACCAAACGGCCCCGGACAGTTACGGCCCGGCCCTGCTGGAAGCCCATGTCACGCTCGACGGCCAGGAGGACGGCCCGGTCATGGACAGGGAGCTGTTTGAACAGCGCGTCCGCGGTGCGCTGGAAGGACGGGGCCTGCCGCGCATCACCTTCCTGCCGGAAATGGTCTCTCCGCAGGCTCCGGCACCGACCCTTCCCGTACAGCCATGACGAACGACGAAAAAAAGACTTTGCTGCAACAGCGCTACGCGGAACTGGATGACGAAAGCCTGTGCGCGCTGGAACGCCACAAGCTGACCGAACAGGCCCGCGAGCTTTTCGATGCGGAGCTGGCCCGCCGCGGCCTCGATCTGGCCGCCTATGAAGCGCGCCACGGCGACAGCCTGTACCGGAGCCGGACGGCCCTGCGCCAGCGTCAATGGCGCGGTGTGGGTCTCAAGGCCATCCTTGCCGGTGTCATCTTTGCCGGGGCCGCCCTGGTCCGGCAGCAGTATGGCGACAGTCTGGACGCCATGGAGGCCCTGCCCGTGGCTGCCGGCGGCCTGGCCCTGGTCATTCTCGTGCTGGCCTTTGCCCTGCGCCGCCGCTGAGGCACCTGCCCCTGCCGGACAAATTTCGCCGAGGCTCCGGAGCTGTCAGGCGATCTCCCGCCCTGCCGCGCCAGGATCACTGTCTGTATCTTCGTGCCATCGCCTGCTGTCCGTCAGGCGCAAACATCGGCCCATTACGACAGCTTTCCTTCCTGTACAAAAAACGGGGAAATGCCATGAGGCATTTCCCCGTTGCCGTTTCATGTCGTCCTCAAAAAGATGTGGACGGCTAGTCGTCGCTGACCTGGGGCGTCGTCCCCGGAGCCACCATCTTCAGGGCGTGGCGGCAGATCTCAAGATTCTTGCGGTAGCCTTCGATGTCCGGTCCGGTGGTATGCCCGGCACGGGCATAGCAGTCCAGGGCTTCCTGCAGGGTATCCACGGCTTCCTGCCACTGACCGGCCGTTGCCAGAGCCACACCGAGGTTGCCCAGGGAGAAGGCCGTTTCCGTATGGTCGCCCAGCAGCTCCTTGCGGATGGCCACGGCCTGGCGGTGCAGGGCGATGCCCTGTTCCAGATCGCCGCGCTCTTCGTGGATGCGTCCCAGATTGTTCAGGCAGGTGGAGACATCCATGCGGGACTCGTCGCCGTTCTGCTTCTCGAACACGTCCCGGGCCTTGAGCAGCAGCGCCTCGGCGCCATCCAGATCCCGCTGCATGTACAGGCAGGCCGAAAGGCGCATCATGGCCCCGGCCACCAGCGGATGATCTTCCCCAAAACCGGCCCGCAGGCCGTCCACGGCTTCGCGGCTCACGGCGATGCTTTTTTCCACCTGTCCGGCAGCAAGGTACAGACGTCCCAAATTCTGCAGGGCGCCACAGGTAGCGGGATCCTGCACGCCCTGCCGCTCACGCAGCAGGCTCACGGCCGCCTCGATGGCTTCGATGGCTTCGGCCTGACGGCCCTGCTCGAAGACGGCACGCCCCAGCCCGTCCAGAGCCAGAGCCTTGTGCAGAGGATTGTCCGTCCCCTTGTCCAGCAATTGGCGATACCGGTTTTCGGCACCGGCAAGGTCCCCGGCAGCCATCAGCTTGCCGGCGGCACGGATCTCCTGGATCCAGCTTTTCGCATCCATGTTCGTACTCCTGAAAAGATCTCTTCTGCCGGGCTGTATGCGCAGACGTCCGGCCATGCTGGCCCCATGTTGCCAAAACGGGCAGCCGGTCGCAACCGTCTGCCCGCTGTTCCGGCTGTGTCCTGCCCGTTAATCCCGCAGCAGGTCCATGCGCAGGATCTCCACCGTGCGCACCTGCCGCATCACTATCGGCCCGTGCAGCCACAGCCAGCTGTCCTGCTCATCGCTCAGTCCCTGACGCCGCAGCTCCGCTGCCACAAGAGCGCAGATGTCTTCCACGGCCGCTACGGCTTTCTGCCCGCCTTCTTCGGTCGTCAAAGGGGCCGCTGCGGCCTGTTGCAGGGCCGTACACATATCGGCCCCCAGACGGGGCAGGCCCTGCACGGTGCGCCAGGCCCATTTGTAGAACGGCAGATACCGCCGGTTCAGCAGGCAGGCCAGGGAAAGGGCCGCCTCGCTGAAGCGCCCCAGGGCCAGCATGGCGCCGATGCTGTCCCCGCGCTCAAGACAGCGCGGCAGGTTGTACTGGCCCGCCTGTGCCATCTGCATGCAGCGCGTGGCCATTTTTTTCAGATGCAGGTCACGGGGAAAATAGTCCAGCAGGGTCGTGCGCCAGGCACTGAAACGGCCGGACCCGTCGAAAAAAACTTCGCCATTGGTGCAGGTGGCCAGTCCCCATTCCTGCATGCCCAGCCAGTGACGCCAGTCGGACGGGGGCGTCTCCCGGCCGGTGAAGCGGGCGTAAAAATCTTCCATGGCCATGGGCCCTGTCCGCCCCATTCGCCGCTCCGGCGTCATGCGACAGGGAAACCCCTCGAAGGTCCCGGGCAGCAGGCGCAGGACGTCTTCCAGCCGCTGCCTGTTCCGGGCCAGGTCTTCCCGCGAAAGCCAGATGCAGAAGCCCGGCCCCCAGTCGTGATCCCGGGACGTGGCATCGTCGAAGCCCAGGCATTCCGAGCCCTCCCCTGCCAGGCCCACGGCGCACAGGGGCAGGATGTCGCCCGCCTGTTCCTGCAACAGGGGCAGGCAGGCCTCGAAATAGCGCCGGGAAAGTTCCAGTCCTTGCATCATGATCATCTCCTTGGGGCGGTATCCGCCGATTGTCCGCATCTGTTGCCGTCAGGCCGGGGCACGGCGTGACGCTGCCCCCACAAAGCCACGATGAAGATGCCGCCGAGGATGGCGGCCGAACACAGGACAAGGCGCAGGGTGATGGCCTCGCCCACGAAGACCACCGCCCCCAGGGCCGTGATCACGGGCACGCTCAGCTGGGCGGCGGCAGCGGCCGCGATACTGTAACAGGGCACCAGCGCATACCAGAGGATATAGCCCAGGGCGGAGGCCAGGGCCCCGGCGCACAGGGCCAGCGCCACCCCCTGCACCGGCAGGGAGAGCCGCCACCACAGAGCCAGCATCAGCACCAGGGGGACGCAGCGGATGAAGTTGTCGGTGGTGGCCTCCGCAGCGTGACGGAACTTGCGGCCGCACAGGCTGTAGGCCCCCCAGGCGGAGCCGGACACGAACATCACGCAGGCGGCCGGCAGGGGCGGCGCTTCCAGACCGGGCAGCAGCAGGACCACGAGCCCGGCCATGGCCAGGCCTATCCCCAGCGTCTGCCCCAGGTTGGGGCGCTGCCCCGCATGGATCCCGTAACCTATCATGCTGGTCTGCACGGCCACGGCGATGACCAGGGCCCCGGCCGCGGTGGGCATGCTCACATAGGCGATGGAAAACGCCAGCATGTAGGTGAACAGCGCCAGGGCCGCACCCCAGCTGCCCTGCCCCCGCCAGTCCGGCACCTGCCCGTGACGCCGCTGGCGCCATCTGTGCAGGGCAAAGAGCATCAAAGCGCCGGACGTCATGCGGATGGCCGTATAACTGACCGGATCCATGCCGTGATGCAGCAGGGCAAGGCGGCACAGGATGGAGTTGAGGGCAAAAAGGGTCATGCACAACAGGGTCAGGAGCGCCAGCGGCAGCCCCTTCTGCCAGGCGCGGCGTGCCGCAGGCCCTGTCCCCGGTATGGATCGTTCCGTATCCGTCATCTTTTCTCCCCGGCGTCACAGGCTGACGCCACGGCTATTCAAAAGAAATCTTTCGCAAATGACAAGCAAAATCCGTACCTTCGGCAGAACATGCGACAGGTTTGAAGAAATTCTTTCCTCCCCTCTTCCTGTGGCGCAACCATGCATCCTTTCCCTTCTCTTCGGATGCAGGACTGCAACAAAAAAGCCTCCCGAAGGAGGCTTTTCATCAGGGATCTGTCCCTCTTTTCTGGATGGCGGCAAGCAAGAAGTCTCCTATGCAGGCAGGCCGTTATCTCAAGTACCGGGGCCCAAGTCGCAAAAACGTAGGGGAGCCTGCCGTTGCGTGATGGCCCGCCCGGGCTACCGCCCTGCGGCCCGGGCGCTCTCTGCCTGCATCTCCTGCTGCAGATGGCGCAAACAATCGCCCGCCGACGCGTACTCCCGGCGCAGGGAGGCATAATCCGCGATCATGCGGGCCCGTCCCCGGTGGTAGGTGACCAGGGTCCCGGCAAAGGCGTCCACGTCTTCCGGGTCATGGCTGATGATGACGGCCGGGATGGCGAATGCGGCAAGGATCTCCTGTATCTCGCCGCGCAGGCGTTCACGCAGCAGGGGGTCGAGCGCGGAAAAGGGCTCGTCCAGCAAAAGGAGCGACGGCCGTGTCCCCAGGGCCCGTGCCAGCGCCACACGCTGCTTCTGCCCGCCGGAGAGGTTGCCCGGGTACAGGCGGGCCAGATGAGCGATGCCCAGGCGCTCCAGCAGATCCATGGCCCAGGTGCGCTGCTCCCCGTTCAGGCGCCAGGGCAGCAGGCCCGTCCCGGCATAGGCCACGTTATGCAACACGCTCAGATGCGGGAACAGGGCGTAATCCTGGAACATGTAGCCGATGCGCCGCCGCCGGGCAGGCACACAGATGCCCTGCTCGCTGTCATACAGGACGTTCCCGTCCACCACGATGCGCCCGGCATCGGGCCGGACCAGACCGGCAAGGCAATGCAAGGTCAGGGTCTTGCCCGAACCGGAAGCGCCGAACAAAACGAGGGTCCGGCTGTCCTCCGGCATCTCCAGACGGATGCCCAGATGGAAGGGCGCTTCCCTGCCGGGATCGTCGAATGATTTTTTTATATCCAGAGAGATCATGCGCTGCGCCGCCTTCTTTTGTATTTGACCAGCACTTCGGCGGCCATGAGCAGGGTCACGCACAACCCGGACGTCACCAGTACCAGCAGGGTGGCCAGGGCGTCATTGCCCGCCTGGAAGGCATCGTAGATGGCCAGGGCCAGGGTCTGCGTCTTGCCGGGGATGTTGCCCGCCACCATCAGGGTCGCGCCGAATTCGCCCATGCCGCGGGCAAAGGCCAGCATGAGCCCGGCAAAGATGCCCTTCCAGGCCAGCGGCAGGGAAACGGTCAGCAGGATGCGCAGCTCCGAGGCGCCCAGAGTGCGCGCGGCGTTCTCCAGATGCGGGTCCACCTGTTCCAGGGCCGCCCGCGCGGATTTGTAGAGCAGCGGGAAGACCACCACGGTGGCGGCCACCACCGCCCCCTGCCAGGAAAAGATGAGCTGCAGGCCAAGATCCCGCAGCGCCGGGCCCAGCAGGCCGTTACGCCCCACGACGAGGATCAGGTAATAGCCCAGCACCGTGGGCGGCAGGACAAGGGGCAGCGTGCACAGGGCATCCAGCAGGGCCGGCAGGGGGCCGCGGCGACGGGCCAGACGCCAGGCCACGAAAAGCGCGGCCAGAAAGGAGAGCGCGGTCGCGATGCCCGCCACCCGCAGCGAAAGCAGGAGCGGCCGGGCAAGATCGGTAGGGACAAGGTATTCCATGCGGTATCCGGGCAACGATACCGGCGGGGGACCAGGCCCGACCGCCGGCAGGGGGAAGCATCCTGGGCTCCGGCCGTCGGCGATACCGCCGGACCGGAGACATTCAGCGCAAAATGCCGGACCCGGACATGCAGGAGTCGGGACATGTCCGGGCCCGGTGGGAACAGGACGACAGCGCCCGCAACGCCGTCGCCATCAGAATCCTACGGCTTGGAGAATCCGTAACGGGCCAGGATCGCCTGTCCTTCGGGGGAAAGGGCGAAGTCCACGAAAGCCTGGCCCATGGCAGCATTGCTGCCGGTGGTGGCTACGGCAATGGGATAGGTGACAGGCTTATGGCCCGTGAGCGTCAGGCAGACATCGACCTTGTCGGCGCGCTGCTTGGCGTCGGTGGCGTAGACGATGCCGGCATCGACTTCACCACGGGCCACGTAATCCAGGACCTGCCGCACGCTGTTGCCGTAGATGAAAGAGGGCTGGAGGGTCTCCCAGAGTCCGGCGCTCTTCAGGGCGTCACGCGTATAACGGCCCACCGGCACGCTTTCGGGCGAACCCACGGCGATGCGCTGGGCCTTCTTGAGCTCGGCAAGGCTGCCGAACTTCTTGCCCTGGGCGGGCACGATGAGGACGACGGTATTGCTGACGAAATTCTTGCGGCTTTCAGGCTTGATGAGCTGGGCTTTCTGGGCCTTGTCCATGGTCTCCTGGTCGGCGGAGGCGAACACGTCCACCGGGGCCCCTTCCTGCATCTGCTTGAGCAGCGGGTTGGAGGCGGCAAAATTGGTATGCACGGTCAGGCCCTGATGGGACTTTTCGAACGCGGTCTTGAGTTCGGCAAAGGCATTGGTCAGGCTGGCCGCCGCGGAAACGGTCATCTCCCCGGCGGACGCCGTCACGGCCTGCCCGCAACCGAGGGCGAGGACAAGGGCGGCCACGGCCAGGGACACGCTTTTGATACAGGCGGAAAGCACTCGTTCAAACAACATACAAGCCTCCTTGGCTTTTTTATGTTCTTGTCATGATGCACTTTACGCGCCTTCAGGAGCGGGGCAAGGCAGACACGGATTATATGAAAAGCGCGACAACTTGTAACATCTTATGATACAAGTTATTTTAGGGAAGCTTCAGGGAGGTTTTCTATGGTTTCCGCGCAAAAACGTGAAAAACTTAGCACTTTACTGCACAGTCTGGAGACGGAAGACAGGAAATGGCTGCAGCAGAAGCTCATGCGCCAGGACACTGCCAGCCTGCTGCGTGACGAAAAAGGCCTGAGCGATCAGGAACTGCTGGCCGCCGAATCCTGGTACTGGCAGCAGTACGCCGAATCGACCAGCATGCGGGCACGCCGGGCCCATGCCCGCCTGTGGTGCATCTTCATGCTCTTGCGCTATGGCGGTCTGCGCCTGGTGGAGGCCCTTGCCCTGGAACTGGGGCACATGGACTGGGGCGCCGGGATCATCCACATCCAGGGGGAACATGCCCGGCAGGTCCCCCTGCCCGCCACCCATTGCCGCCGCCTGCGCCAGATGATGGAAGACCCCGCCCTGTTCACGCCCAGCGGCGCCCTGCTCCACTGCGATGCCAGCTATGTGCGGCGCAGCCTGCAGCAGTGCGGCAATGCCTGCGGCCTGCCTGCGGGCCTGCTCAGTGCCCGCAGCCTGCGCCAGACCCGCATCCTCGAGCTGGTCCGCCAGGGCCTGCCCGCCCCTGTGGCCGACATGTTCGCCGGGCGCAACCGCCGTCAGCAGTCCGGCAGCATCCGCTACAACCTCAAGGCCGCGCAGACCCTGCTGCGTGAACATGTCCAGCGTACCAGCGGGCTGCGTACCAGCGCCCGAAACGTCTTCCACGGCCGCATCGAACACTTGCGGGCCTCGGGCATCATCGTCACCGTGGTCCTGTGCACGGCGGGCGGCCTGCGCGTCACGGCCATGATCACGGACGAAAGCTGCAAGAGCCTGGGGCTTTCCAAGGACATGCTGGTCACCGCCAGCATCAATGCCATCTACGCCGCCGCATACGAGGTCAGGGACTTCCGCGCCATGCAGATGCTGGACTGGTTCATCAAGGAACAGGGCGAGGAGGAGAAGAACGCCGCCGACCTCATCACCAAGATGGAGCTGTTCGGCGGTGACAGCAAGGGGCTGTATATGCTCAACAGCGAGCTGAAGGCACGGGTCTACACCGCGCCCTCGCTGGTGCTGTAAGCCCCGCGCGTCTGCGGGCCTTCGCATCAGGCAAAAGGCAGACTGCATACAGGTGGCCTGCCTTTTCTTCCGCCAGACGGTTAGAATAGACTAACTGTGTATAAAACAGAAAGGACTTCAGAACTTGAACAAGGAAAAGGAGATCGAAACCGTTACCCTCATGGTGCGCCGGTATTGTTGGGGCGTGCATGGGACAAGGGGCGAGGCGCTTTGTCCGGCGTGCAATGCACTGCTGGAATACGCCAGAGAGCGGCGGGACAGATGCCCGCACGGGAAAATTTAGCGGCACTTTGAATCCTTTCCGAGAGGCACAAGGCGGCAAAAAATAAAGAAGAGATAAGGGCAACGGCTATGAAAGAACGAAAGACCTTCTGGGACAGAAATGCCGGACGTTACGACCACTTTATGCAAAAGGATCGGGCGGCATATGACGAGATGTATGAGCTCATCCGGCCGGTGGTGAAAGCAAAAACGGTGTTGGAGCTGGCCACCGGCACGGGATTGATCGCAAAACACATCGTAAACGCGGCGGCGCACATCGAGGCGACGGACGCCTCCGCGGAGATGATTGCCGAGGCAAAACGGAACAACCGA
>ERZ791569.1142-NODE-1142-length-11182-cov-2.421228_pt1 | contig 11182 bp, 9 predicted proteins | sample MGYA00509973_ERZ791569 | MGnify/ENA primary metagenome ERZ791569 (study PRJEB30046, sample SAMN00791902) | human gut metagenome | study: EMG produced TPA metagenomics assembly of the A metagenome-wide association study of gut microbiota in type 2...
GAATAGGACTTTACCAGATCCGAATCAAAATCGCTGTACTGGCAATGTTTGCAGAGATAATGTGCATGCAGCGGGTTTACCTCAGTAATACCGGACATCGTGGCAACAAACGAACTGCCTACAGATCCTCGCGATCCCACCAGATAGCCATCCTCGTTGGATTTCCACACAAGTTTCTGCGCAATAATATACATAACCGCATATCCATTGCTGATAATGGAATTCAGTTCTCGCTCAAGACGTTCCTGCACGATCTCCGGAAGCGGATCTCCGTACATTTTGTGTGCCTTGTTGTAACAGATGTCCCTGAGCATCTGATCCGAATTCTCGATAACCGGCGGACACTTGTCCGGACGAACCGGTGAGATGCGCTCACACATGTCTGCAATCCGGTTCGTATTGGTAATGACGACTTCCTCCGCTTTCGCGCTGCCAAGATATTCAAATTCTTTCAGCATCTCCTCCGTTGTACGAAGATAAAGCGGAGCCTGATCATCCGCATCCTTAAAGCCCTGTCCCGTCATGATGATCCTACGATAAATCTCATCATCCGGATCCAGGAAATGCACATCACACGTTGCAACAACCGGCTTATGAAATTCTTCTCCGAGACGCACGATCTTCTTGTTGATTTCAATCAGATCGTCATTCGATGCAATCGGCGAATCTTCATCACGGACAAGGAAGGCATTGTTACCGAGCGGCTGGATCTCAAGATAATCGTAGAAGTCAACCAGTCTTGAAATTTCTTCTTCCGGTCTTCCATTTAGGATTGCACGGTACAGCTCTCCCGCCTCACACGCCGAGCCGATCAGAAGTCCGTCCCTGTATTTTAAGAACTCACTCTTAGGGATTCGCGGTCTCTTATGGTAATACTTGATATGTGCCAGCGAGACAAGGCGATACAGATTGGTGCGTCCCTGGTCACAGGTTGCCAAAATGATGGCATGGTACGTCGGCATCTTCTGAATATTTTCCACCGAGGCGGATGCCATCTCATTGACCTGATCAAGCGTTGTCACACCACGTTCCTCAAGCATCGTAATAAATTTCACAAAAATCTCTGCAGTACATGCCGCATCATCGACCGCACGATGGTGGTTATCGAGTGATACGCCAAGTGCCTTGGCAACCGTATCCAGTTTAAACCGGTTCAGATTCGAAAGCAGAACTCGCGCCAGTCCGACCGTATCGACAATCGTCGGATTGCATTCGATTCCCTGTCGCATACAGTTCTTCTTAATGAAACTCATATCAAAGTCTGCATTGTGTGCGACCATGATACAGCCATCACAGAATTCCATAAATTTTGGAAGAATGTCCTCGATCACCGGTGCATCGATCACCATATCGTCTCTAATAGATGTCAGCTGCTCAATGCGAAACGGAATCGGGACCTCCGGATTAACAAACGTCGAAAAACGATCGACGATCGCACCGTTTTGTACCTTAACTGCGCCAATCTCAATAATCCGGTTCGTCTCAGGACTAAATCCGGTCGTCTCTAAGTCAAATACAACATAATCCGCCTGCAGCGACTGGTTCCGGCTGTCCGTAACAATACCTTTCAGATCGTCAACCAGATATGCCTCAACGCCATAGATCACCTTGAAATCATCGTCCGGACTTACCGTATGGTTGGCATCCGGGAACGCCTGCACATCACCGTGATCCGTGATTGCGATCGCCTTATGTCCCCATTTCATCGCGCGTTTTACGATATCCTTGACATCCGACACGCCGTCCATATCACTCATCTTGGTATGGCAGTGAAGTTCCACTCGTTTCTCCGCACTGTTGTCCATACGAATCGTCGTAAAATCAGAACTCTTCTTGATTCCGACGATTGAACCGATCGTCAGCTCACTATCAAATTTATCAATGGTCGCAACACCCTTGACCTTAACAAACTTACCCCCACTGATTTCTTTCAGCAAGTCCTTTACATCATCATTTCGCGCAAATATCTTTAGCACGATCGTATCGGTAAAGTCCGTGATTGAGAAAATGATGATCGTCTTCTCATTACGAATTTCTCTGGTATCTACCGACAGAATCTTTCCATGAATGACAACTTCACCGATCGGACCATCGATCTTCTCGATATCCATCGGCTCTTCTTCAAAGTCCCGTCCATAGATCACATCCGGATTCATCGACTTCTTGTTATTGTCATAATCAAATTTCTTGCGGAACTCGCCCTTCTTCTCGAAAGTCTTCTTTTTCGCAGCATTTCCTGCATTTTCCGTTTTCTTTGCAGGACGAGTTGCTGTTGTTGTAGTTTTTTCGACAATTCCACTCGATGTAGCAGTCTCTTTTGAAGATTCGACGTTGTCCTCCGGTTTATTTGCCGGTTCTCCCTCATCTCCCATGACTGCAAACTTGGTGCGCTCTAAGATACTTGCTACTTCCTGTGCAATCTGCTTTTCTGAATTTTTGCGGTACTTGCTCTCCTTCGGCTTTCTGAATTCCGTCTGGATAACAAGATTCATGCCACATCGTTCACACACGACTTTTTCTAGAAACTCCAGAATCTCATCGGTACGAGTCTTCGCGATGATCGTCTCATCCATCGTAAGGATCATATGATGCGGCTGGTCGAACTCCATCTCGGCCGTACGAAGAAGATTGTATTCAAGCACACTGTACGCATTTAATTCATCCAGAATACTGTCCTTGTACACCTCCATCAAGGTCTGTGGCGTGTACTGTTCCGACAGTTCGAATGTCTCGATAATTTTGACCGAGACATTCTGATTCTTAAAGATCTGTGAGGTGATCGCCTCCTCGAGTTTCCATATATTCTTTTTAAAGATCAGTCTTTTTGCACGCAAATAAATGCGAATATGATCGTGATCATGATTCGCACCTATTTTCGTTACTTCCGTTGTCTCTAACAGACTCTCGAGCTCCGCATCCAATGACAGAGTCGGGAATGCCTCCTTAAAAGGCTTTGCCATATTACTGCCCCCAATGTTCTAATTCAAAACGCAGTGCATCCAGCAACTGGTCCTCCGGCACCTTCTTAAATACCTCACCATGCTTGATGATCAGTCCCTCACCGATTCCTCCGGCAACTCCAAGATCCGCTTCTTTCGCCTCTCCCGGTCCGTTGACCACACATCCCATGACAGCCACCTTAATATCAAGCGGGAACTCTGCTACCATCGTCTCTACCTGATTGGCAAGTCCGATCAGATCAATCTTCGTTCTTCCACAGGTCGGGCAGGACACAACCTCAATTCCTCCTTTGCGAAGTCCAAGCGTACGAAGGATCAGCTTCGCCGACTTAATCTCCTCCAGCGGATCTCCGGTAAGTGATACGCGGATTGTATCTCCGATTCCCTGATTTAAGATTAATCCAAGTCCGATCGAAGACTTGATATTACCGCTGATGATGGTGCCGGCCTCCGTAATACCGACATGCAGTGGATGATCCGTCTGATCTGCGATCAGTTCATGCGCTTTCACACACATCATAACATCCGAGGATTTAATACTGATGACCAGATTGTCATACCCCATATCCTCAATCATCGCGACTTTGTCCAAAGCACTCTCCACTAATCCTTCCGCGGTCACACCATGGTACTTTTCTACCAGATTCTTCTCCAGCGAACCGCTGTTGACCCCGACACGAATCGGAATATTACGCGCCTTAGCCTCATCTACAACAGCCTTCACACGATCGCTGCTTCCGATATTTCCCGGATTGATCCGGATCTTGTCCGCACCATACTCCATTGCCGCAAGCGCCAATTTGTAATCAAAATGAATATCCGCAACGAGTGGAATTGTAATCTGCTTCTTAATTTCTGTGAGCGCTTTCGCAGCTTCCATCGTAGGAACTGCGCAGCGGATGATCTCGCATCCGGCCTTCGTAAGCTGCCTGATCTGTTTGACGGTAGCATCCACATCTTCTGTATCCGTATTGGTCATCGATTGGATGGCAATCGGGTTATTTCCACCAATCACACAGTTTCCAATCCGCACTTCTTTTGTTTTATGTCTAGTCATACTTTTACCTCATCCCATAACTACATAAATAATTTTCGAATATCATTGAACATAACTACAAACATTAATGCGAACAATAGGAGAATTCCAATTGCATGCACAAAACCTTCTTTGTTCGGATCGATCTTCTTTCCACGGATTGCCTCCACGATCAGAAATACAAGACGCCCTCCATCCAAAGCCGGAAGTGGCAGAAGATTCATCACGCCTAGGTTTGCAGACAGCAGAATCGTCCAATTCAGCATATTCATGATTGCATAATAATAGCCATCATTGGAAACCGACTGAGAATACGTATCACCGATACTTTTCACAATGCCGACCGGTCCGCTCATCTGATTGACGGAAACCTGTCTGGTTACAAGCATTTTAAGGCTCTCCACTGTAGAATAGATCCAGTAACGCAGCTCATAGAAACTGTTCTTAATATTCGTAAGTACATTGCCTTTGACACGTGCCTGACCGGTGTACTCAAATCCATACAGATAACGTCCATTCTCCTCATCATACTTCGGTGTAAGTGTTGCAGTCTGCTTCTTTCCATCACGAAGGTAGGTTACCTCAACCGCTTCTCCTGCATGAAAAGTTGCATAAGCACTGATCTCACGACAGAAATGCACCGAAAAATGATTCATTTTCACGATTTCATCACCAGCCTGAAGACCAGCCTCATCCGCAGCGTATCCATCAATCACTCCTGTAAGCACCGGTTTATCATATCCGATGCAGCTCATCAGAATAAACGCACATACAAACGCCATAATGAAATTGAAAAACGGTCCTGCAAAAACAACACTCATACGTGCCCAAACCGACTTCTTGCCAAAGGCTCGATCATCAGAGGACTCTTCATCTTCACCTTCCATCATACACGCGCCACCGAACGGAAGCAGCTTGATGGAATACTTTGTCTCCCCCTTTGTAAAGCCGACAATCGTAGGTCCAAGCCCCAGTGAGAACTCATTCACTCTTATTCCATTTGCCTTTGCGAGCCAGAAATGTCCCAGCTCATGAAAAATTACAATAACACTGAAAATCAGTAACGCTATGATCAAACTAACTATATTCAAATTACCACCTGTCTCCTATAAATCTATAGGTCTCCTGCTCTGTTTCCAAAATTTCCTCCACATCCGGATGCGGGCTAAATGTACTATGCGTCATTGCTTCCTCAATCATATCTGTAATCTGCAGATATGATATCTTCCGGTCTAAAAATAATGCAACTGCCTTCTCATTCGCAGCATTAAAGACCGTAGGAATATTTCCACCGCGCCGCATCGCATCAAATGCAAGAGAAAGCCCCTTAAAAGTATCTGTATCCGGTTTTTCAAAAGTAAGTTCACGCAATGCAAACAGATCCAGCCGCTTTCCGGAAAGTGTCCGACGATCCGGATAATAGAGTGCATACTGAATCGGAAGACGCATATCCGGCGTGCCAAGCTGGGCAATCACCGCGCCATCCTCGTACTCCACCGCCGAGTGGATCACACTCTGCGGGTGTACCACAACTTCAATCCGATCCAATTCTACACCAAAAAGCCACTTTGCCTCCATCACCTCAAGTCCCTTATTGACCAAAGTAGAAGAATCAATCGTAACCTTGCGGCCCATGCTCCAGTTTGGATGTTTGAGTGCATCCTCAACCTGCATTTCTTTCAGTTCTTCTTTTGTTTTTCCCCGGAACGGTCCGCCGGAAGCAGTCAGCAATATCTTATGAATCGCATTGTGTTCATTTCCCTGTAGGGACTGAAAGATTGCACTGTGCTCACTATCCACTGGAAGAATTTTCACTCCACATTTCTGTGTGAGCGGTATGATCAGATGTCCCGCAGTAACAAGTGTCTCCTTATTCGCCAAAGCGATATCCTTATGCGCTTCGATTGCAGCAATTGTCGGACGCACACCAAGCATACCAACAATCGCCGTAACAACCATCTGCGCATGTTCTTCTGTCGCAACTGCAATCAAACCGTCCATCCCACTCATAACCGGAATTCCGAGATCCGACGTGCGTACGCGAAGTTCTTCCGCCAGCATCTCGTTCTCGACTGCCACAAGCTTTGGGTGAAACTGACGCATCTGTTCCTCAAGAAGCTTAATATTTCTTCCACACGCAAGTGCTGTCACCTCAATATCCCCATGCTCTGCAACCACTTCCAGAGTTTGCGTTCCAATGGATCCGGTTGATCCGAGTATGGAAATTTTCTTTAAAGGTGTGTCCACCTTAGAAATTTCATTCATAAAGCATTCCTCTTCATCCATCGTTTCTCTTAAAATAACCGATTTTTATGTCTATTCTGTGTCTCTACAGAATATGAAGTGCCAGATAATATATGATTGGCGCTGTAATGATCATACTGTCAAAACGATCTAAAATTCCACCATGTCCCGGAATCAGATGTCCATAATCCTTGATATCGTAATTGCGTTTGATTGCCGAAGCGGTCAAATCTCCCACCATTGAAATCAAAGCAGCCACAGCTGCAATACCGGCAATGATCCAGATCTCAACCGTTGTCAGATTCATCTGTGAGCGGAATATAAAGCAGTATAACGCAGTAAGAAGTGCAGCCCCTGCAACACCACCCACAGCACCTTCAACCGACTTCTTAGGACTGAGCTTCGGTGACATCTTGTGCTTTCCAATCAACATTCCGACACAATATGCACAGGTATCGCATCCCCAGGAACATAAAAATACAAGGAACGCCAGATACAATCCTCTCTCCAGTGTACGGATCTGATATACAAAGGAAAGCATGACTGCGACATAAAACAATCCAAAAAAGACTGCCATCACTTCACTTGCATGATACTTCGGATACGAAAACACAAATACGAACATCAGAAGAATCATAAATCCCATAAAAAGCATCATCCTGTCCGGAATAAAATTCCACTGGAGATCGCAGTAAAACACGATTGCCGCAATATATCCGACTGCCGCCAGAATCGATTTCTCCACATGAAAAACGCGATACAACTCAAACATTCCAATACAGGAGATTGCCAGCGTTGAAAATAAAAGTACCTCTCCACCTGTGATAATGAGCACTAACGCAAGAATCACAAGCACGATACCACTCAACAGTCTCGTCTTAAACATAATCTTATCCTCCGTCTTAACATACCATCTTTATCGAATAAGTGTCTGATAACTATTCGCTCGTCAAACCACCAAATCTTCTGTCTCGTTTATTATACGCCTCTATAGCTAATTCCAATTCCTTTTTATGAAAATCCGGCCACGGAACATCCGTAAAATAGAATTCGGAATATGCAAGCTGCCATAACAGATAATTGGACAGTCTCTGTTCGCCGCTTGTACGAATCAAAAGATCCGGATCTGGAAGTTCTCTTGTATCAAGATACGAAGCAAATACTTCCTCGTTGATATCCTGAATTTCAAGCTTTCCTTCCTTTGTATCCTCTGCAATATGGCGCACTGCACGAAGCATCTCATCTCTGCTTCCATAATTGATTGCAATCGTAAGATTAAGTCCCGTATTGGTACTCGATGCAGCTTCCAGTTCCCTGATCCGCTTCTGAAAAGCCTCGGAAAGTCGTTCGATCTCCCCGATTACGCGCACACGCATATTATTCTTATCCGCCGTCTTAATGCAGGTCTTCAGATAACTCTCAAGGAGCTTCATAAGTGCATCAACCTCGCTCTGCGGGCGATTCCAATTCTCCGTAGAGAAAGCATAGAGTGTCAGGTACTTGATTCCGAGCTCATCTGCCGCACGGCATACAGTCTCAACATTTTTCGCGCCAACCGTGTGACCATAATTACGAGGCATTCCTTTGCTTTTGGCCCATCTTCCGTTTCCATCTAAAATGATTGCTACATGTTCTGGTATCTTCATCTCTCACCTCAAAAAATGAAAGGGACATGTGCCTATGGCAATGCCCCTCAATATCTTTCTTATACCGTAAGAATTTCCTTGGACTTAGCATCCACTGCCTTGTCAACCTTTGCTACATATTCATCCGTAAGCTTCTGGATGGTATCTTCCAGATCCTTGATCTCATCCTCTGAGAGATCCTCCTCCTTGCCGACTTTCTTGAAATGATCAATCGCATCTCTTCGGATATTACGAACGGCTACTTTTGCATTCTCACCCTTCTTCTTGATGTCCTTCGCAAGTTCCTTACGTCTCTCCTCTGTGAGTTCAGGAAAAACAAGACGAATCACCTTACCATCATTGGTAGGATTAATTCCGAGATCTGAACACATAATCGCCTTCTCAATCTCCTTAACCATAGATGCTTCCCATGGCTGAATCTGGATCATGCGAGGTTCCGGAACGCTTACATTCGCCACACTCTGAATTGGGGAAGGTGTTCCGTAATAATCAACGCGAAGCTTATCTAATACATGTGGGTTGGCACGTCCTGCACGAATTCCGGCGAATTCCTCCTCGAGATTGGCAAGAGACTTTCCCATCTTCTCCTCAAATACTGCTAATCTGCTATCCATAAATTTACCTCCTAAACCGTAACCTTCGTTCCATTAAATGTTCCGTTGATTGCATTCACAATGCTATTCTCCTCATTGAGGCTGAATACATACATTGGAACCTTATTCTCCATACACATAACGGATGCTGTAAGGTCTACGACTGCTAATTTCTTGTCAATAACTTCCTGAATGGAAATCTCATCATATTTCTTGGCATCGGCATTGGTCTTAGGATCGCTGTCATAAACGCCATCGATTGCCTTTGCAAGATAAATGCCGTCCGCCTCAATTTCAATTGCGCGAAGAACCGTAGCGGTATCCGTTGAGAAATAAGGATGTCCGGTTCCTCCTGCGAAAAATACAACCATATCATGCGCAAAATATTTATTGGCACGATCTTTTGAGAACAACTTTGTCATAGATCCACACTCGAATGGTGTCAGAACTGCGGTCTTCATTCCAACGGAACGGAAAATCTCCGATACATAGATGCAGTTCATAACGGTAGCAAGCATACCAATCTGATCCGCCTTCGTACGGTCAATCGTCTCGCTGGTGCGACCTCTCCAGAAGTTACCACCTCCGATAACAATTCCAACCTGTACGCCTGCATCAACCAATTCCTTAACCTGCTTCGCAACGACTGTAACCGTCGGCTCATCAAAACCATGATGCTTGTCTCCTGCCAATGCTTCTCCGCTGAGTTTTAATAAAATGCGCTTCATATTTTATACCTCTTTATAACTGTATAATTATATCCTATCTGCCGTCAAAAAGTCCCTGGACATCAATATCCGCGTAGCACTGAGAACAGAATCCCTCGATAACGGCACCGTTATTGATCTGTACAGAACGAGACTTGATGTTACCCATGATAACTGCAGATGTATCAACAACAACCGGTCCCTGAACATCAATGTCGCCCTTTACGGCGCCTGCAATCACTGCAGAAGCAGCAGAAATATTTCCGATAATAACAGATCCGGCACCAATTTTAACGGTACCCGTACTTACTACCTCGCCCTCAATCTTTGCAACATCCGCAAAGAACTCAGAAGCATTGCTATTACCATTGATTGTTCCTGTAACTACAAGCTTACCGTTACAAGTCACATTACCATTGATCGTACCCTGAATATCAAAAGATCCATCTGATGCAATATCACCTGTCAAAGTCGTTCCTGTTGTAATAACAGATGTCTCATCCGATACGGCTTCCGGATTAATCGTTGTAACCGGCTTTGCATCCATAATCGGTGCTGTATTTAAAGTGATATCGCTCATAGTTTTCTTTTCCTCCTGTGCTATTGCTGAAATTTCCGGCTCCATTGCCGTTTTTTCCTCTACCGGTGGCAGTTCTCTCTCAAGAGGTTTTACCTCTTCCGGCTCACTCTTAACCTGTTCTAAAAGTCCGTCAAGCTTAGAGAGTTCTGATTTTACGTCCACGTCCTCTCCTAACGTATTGACGACAAGGTCTTCTGCCTTCTCTTCCTTCTCCGGCACATCTGATCCTGGCATCATCTCGTTGACAGCCTGAGAAAAGTCCTCTTTGAAATCCTTAAATAATCCCATTGTTCTTCCTCCATTTTATATTTATTCAACACTATCCGCTTTAATATATTGAATAATTTTTGTATTTTCATCAATCGGCAGAATCGAAGCATCCATCTTCTGTAATGCCTCAATCATCGGACCTAAAGCCTCTACCGTTGTAGCCTTATCCTCACCATCATGCAAAAGCACAACCGAAGTTTTATAATTTTCAATTCCGTCTGTAACATTGTTCACAATATCATCGACTGTATAATCTCCCGATGTATCACCAGCCGAAACATTCCAATCAAAATACGAAATCTTCTTCTCATTCAACACATGAACAAACTCTGCCATATTCACATTACTAATCTGATTACTGCTTCCACCCGGAAAACGATAGTACAAACTATCCTCACCCGTAACCTTCTTCAAATACGCAGAAAGCTTATTGTAATCCTTTTCAAACGCTTCTGTTGAAGCATAAATCGTACTGTACTGATTGCAGAAAGAATGCATTCCAAGTGTATGTCCTTCTTTAACAATACGCTTATACACTGCTTTTGCCTCGTCCGATTTATCACCGGTAACAAAAAACGTAGCTTTCACATGATACTGTTTCAGCACGTCCAATATTTTATCCGTATTTTCGCCAGGTATCGAATCAAATGTCAGATACACCTTATGGGTATCTCCATTCTCTGCTTTATTATCTGCGGAATCGATTCCTGTCTCTACATTCTCATAACGGTTCACCTCAAGCTGTGTGTCAGTTGCCTTAGAATTCACAACACTCTCTGTATCCGTTTCTTTCATCACATTCTTCTGGGACGATTGTACGGATTCTGACAGACGATTTACCTTGCCATTCAAATGCACAACTGCAGCAGAAAGAATAATAATCGCGACTAACGATGCAATCATCCATATCGAGATTGTCAGAATGATCACATTCTTCATTCTGTTAATCCGTTTTCTCCGCCGGCGTTGCTGCTCGACCGTTGCGGTATCATTTGTATTCATTATGTTCCTCCGCGGGAAATATCCTTTTTTATTTTACCATATTTTTATCTCTTGTAAAGAATTAATGGATATTTCGAATCAAAAAAGCTCTGAAAGCCATCCGCTTTCAGAGCTTTTGATCTCTCGATTTGAAAAATTAGCCTT
>ERZ791569.1146-NODE-1146-length-11162-cov-6.247231_pt1 | contig 11162 bp, 11 predicted proteins | sample MGYA00509973_ERZ791569 | MGnify/ENA primary metagenome ERZ791569 (study PRJEB30046, sample SAMN00791902) | human gut metagenome | study: EMG produced TPA metagenomics assembly of the A metagenome-wide association study of gut microbiota in type 2...
TCAAGTGCATCGCCGGCATCATGACGCCGGATAAGGGCCGCATCGTGCTGGACGGTGAAACAATGTTCGACAGTGAGCAGCGCATCGACCTGACGCCCCAGCAGCGGCGGGTGGGCTATCTCTTTCAGCAGTACGCCCTGTTCCCCAACATGACCGTGTCCCAGAACATCCAGTGCGGCATCCGCACCGGCAGCCGCGCGGAAAAGCAGCGTCAGGCACCGGAGCAGCTGCGCCGCTTCCGCCTGGAGGGCCTGGAGAAGAAATACCCCGCCCAATTCTCCGGCGCACCGCTGCGAGGGCGGCGTGTCCGTGGACGGCTGGGACCTGCTCCTGCCTCTCGGCGCCGACAGCGACAGCGTCACGGTGGCCGTCCCAGACGGCACGGCCGTGCTGGGTGACGGCGCGTACCGGGCGCGGGTCGGCCGCGTGATACACGACCTGAACGGCGTGGTGCTGCTGCTCTCCCCGGTGTCCGGCACAGACGCGGTGCCCCTCCGCGTCACCGCCCCGGCCGACGCGGCGCCCGCCGAGGGTGCGGTGGTCATCTTTGATCTGCCTCCGGACAAATGCCTGTGCTATTCGTAAATACACGACCAAAGGGCCGGCGCTCCCGCCGGCCCTTCGCTTTTCGCTCCAGTGCTGTCTTGTCAGCGCAGGTCTTTTTTATATCCCTGATCCTGCCGCAGCCGTTCGGACAAATAGTCCAGAAACTCCCGCTCACGCACGGAATACGGCCGGGAGGCGTCCTTCACGGAGTAGATGGACAGCGTGTCGCGCATATCCTCGATCTCGCGGAAGCACAGCCCCTCGCAGCCGGCCTCGTGCATGGTCAGCTGGGAGGCATGGCAGATATAGTACCCACTGCGCAGTGCGTCGTACCGACTGGCGCGGTTGGAGACATAAAGCGCGTTGGTCTCCTGCAGCTCCAGAATGCCGGCCACGGTATCGTCGTAGTCCACATGGGAGTCCAGCACAAAGGGATAGTGCTCCAGATCCTCGATGCGCACGGTCTCCTTGGTGGCCAGCGGGTGCCGCTGTGACATGGCCAGATACACCGGCACGTTGTCCCGCAGCAGATCCAGACTCAGGTTATAGTTCTTGGCGATAGAGGCGTATTTGCTCACCACGCCGGCGAACATCACCATGATGCCCAGGGGCGTCTCCCGCATGACGATCTGCTGTATGATCTCCTGCAGGCCGCACTCCTTGAAGATGTCCCCGCCGCGGAAGGGCACCGACTGGCTGGGCTTCCGGAATTCCAGAAACGCCTGCATGATAAAGCCGGACGGAGAGCCGGCCACATGCATGGAGCTGTTGTCGCTGTCCTCCATTCTGGGTATGTTCTCGATCTTCTGCGTCTCCTGCAGGATCTTCTCCACGGAATCGATAAAATACAGGCCGTTGCGGTTGAAGGACAGGCCGCTGCGGTCGCGCTGGATGATCTCAAAGCCCAGCTCCTGCTCCACGTCCTTCACGATCTTGCTGAGATGCGGCTGCGAGATATAGCACTTCTGGGCCGCCTTGTTGATGGAGCCGCAGCGATAGATCTCCAATATATATTCCAGATGTCGGATGTTCAGATTCACGGAAACTCACCTCAAAGATATAGGGCGCGCAGAGGGGCGCGCCGCTTATCCTTATTATACATAGCCTTATTGCGATGTCAAATAACAAAAGAGCGAGATTTGGTGGTACAATCATAATTACAGACGGACAAGATCATCTACCTTTGTCCAGATGTAACAACTATAGGAGGAAAAACAATGAAAAAGACAATTGCCATGCTGCTCGCGCTTGTCATGACGGTTTCCCTGCTGGCCGGCTGCGGCGGCAAGACGCAGGATGACGCCGCTGACGGCGAGAAGACCCTGACGGTTGCCCTTACCGGCGCGCCGACCCATCTGGATCCCCATCCCCAGGCATCGACCGACTCCTACCGCGTTGTCACGCAGATCTTCGACCGTCTGGTCGAGCTGGACGCAGACATGAACCTGGTTCCCGTGCTGGCCGAATCCTGGGAAGTGAAGGATGAGACCACCACGGTGTTCAATCTGCGCAAGGGCGTCAAGTTCCACGACGGCAATGAGATGACCGCCGAGGACGTGAAGTTCTCCCTGGAGCGCTGCATCGCCAGCCCCGGTGTCAACTACAACTACCTGATCATCAGCGAGATCAACATCATCGATGAATATACCGTCGAGTTCAAGACCTCCGAGCCCTGCAGCGTGCTGCTGCAGCGCCTGACGCTGGACGCCGCGTCCATCCTGTCCAAGGCCGCCGTGGAGGCCACCGATGACTTCGACGCCAACCCCGTGGGCTGCGGCCCCTTCAAGTTCGTCTCCTGGGACACCACCAGCGGCGAGGTGGTGCTGGAGGCCTTTGACGAGTACTGGGAAGGCCGTCCCGCCATCGACAAGCTCATCTTCAAGACCATCCCCGAATCCATCAACCGCACCGTTGCGCTGGAGACCAAGGAAGCCGACATCGCCTATGACCTGGCCGCTACCGACTTCGCCAGCGTGGAGAGCAACCCGGATCTGAAGCTGGAAAAGACCGCTTCCACCACCGTGTGGTATCTGGGCATGAACATCCGCGACGAGATCCTGTCCAACAAGCTGGTGCGCAAGGCCATTGCCACCGCCATCAATGTGGACGACTTTATCACCATGGTGTTCAACGGCAACGCCGATCCCGCCCACAACACCATGCTGACCTCCTATCTGCCCGGCTATGTGGCGGATGCAGTCAAGTATGACTACAGCGTGGAGAACGCCAAGGCCCTGCTGGCCGAGGCCGGCTACGCTGACGGCTTCACCCTGACCCTGTACGTGCAGGACACCCAGATCTTCAAGGATGCCTCCGTGGTCATCCAGGACGCGCTGCGCCAGATCGGCATCACCGTGGACATCAAGTCCATGAATGCCTCCAGCTTCACCAGCGCCACAGTGGACGGTGAGCACCAGCTGTTCTTCATGTCCAAGACCTCCATCGACCCCGACTCCATGCTCCGCTCCATCTATTCCGAGGATTCTCTGGGCGCCTCCGGCAACCGCTCCTTCTGGACCTCTCCCGAGGTGGATGAGATGCTGGACGAGGCCCTGGCCACCACTGACAGCGACCATGCCAACGAGTTGTATGCCAAGATCCAGGCCATCGTCGCCGACGAAGTGCCCGTGTATCCCCTGGCACAGGAGTACATCAACGCCGGCATGCAGAGCAACGTGGAGGGCTTCAAGCTCTATCCGGGCAAGACCCACTACATCTACGGCACCACCCTGGCTGACTGAGCCGAATACTGATCCAAATCCGTATCTGGTCCCCCGCTCCGGGGGACCAGATACGGCAAAAAGAGCCTGTTGACAGGCTGCATCCGGGAGAACTGTTATGCTGAAATTCATTCTGAAACGTCTCCTTATGGCAATACCGGTGCTGCTGGGCGTGACGTTTATCGTCTTCACCATCATGAGCTTTACGCCCGGCGATCCGGTACAGACGATGCTGGGAGACAACTATACCCAGGAGGCCTATGAGGAGATCACCGAGGAGCTGGGGCTGAACGACCCCTTCCTGGTCCGTTATGTCCGCTATGTAGTGGATCTGGTGCAGGGCGATATGGGTACGTCCTATTCCACCAAGCGCCCGGTGGCAGACGAGATATTCTCGCGCTTCCCGGCCACGGTGCGTCTGGCGGGCGCGGCCATTTTCCTGGCGGTGGTCTTTGGCATCCCGCTGGGCGTTATCTCCGCCACCAAGCAATACTCCTTTTTCGATTCCGGCTCCATGTTCGTGGCGCTGGTAGGCGTGTCCATGCCCAACTTCTGGCTGGGCATCATGCTGGTCCTGCTTTTTGCGGCCAATCTGGGCTGGCTGCCGTCCTCCGGTGACAAGGGCTTCCTGTCCCTGATCCTGCCGGCGGTGACGCTCAGCGCCAACTCTCTGGCCACCATCACCCGCATGACCCGATCCTCCATGCTGGAGACCATCCGCATGGACTACATCCGCACCGCCCGCGCCAAGGGCCTGCGCGAGTCGCGGGTCATCATCCACCACGCACTGCGCAATGCCATGATCCCGGTCATCACCTCCGTGGGACTGCAGTTCGGCTTCGCCCTCAGCGGCGCCGTTCTGGTCGAAACGGTGTTTTCCTGGCCGGGCATCGGCCGGCTGCTGGTGGATACCATCAAGCTGAAAGATACCCCGGTGGTCCTGGGCGTGGTGGTGGTCATGGCCGCCTCCTTCACCCTGATCAACCTGGTCATCGACATTCTTTACGCGTGCTTCGATCCGCGTATCCGGACGCAGTATAAGTGAGAGGTGCGACGATGAAGAAAAATAAGAAAAAGTCCCAGCTGGCGGCAGTCTGGGGCCGTTTGAAGAAAAACAAAATGGCCGTGCTGGGATTGATCATCCTGTGCATCATCATCTTGGTGGCCCTGCTGGCGGATGTGTTCTTTGACTACGAGACCATGGCGGTGCAGCAGAGCGCTGCGCTGCGCCTGAAGCCGCCCTCCGCCGACCACTGGCTGGGCACCGACGAGGTGGGCCGCGACATCCTGGCCCGTATCGTCTACGGCGCCCGTATCTCCCTGCCCGTGGCGGCGGCCACCATCCTGTTCGCCGCAGTCATCGGCGGCATGCTGGGTGCCATTGCCGGCTACGGCAGCAAGCGCGTGGACGACATCATCATGCGCGTCATGGACATCTTCCTGGCCATCCCCAGTACGCTGCTGGCCATCGCCATCGTGGCGGCACTGGGTCCCAGCGTCGTCAATATGATGATCGCCATCACGGTGTCCAATATCCCGCCCTTCGCCCGGATCGTCCGCTCCTCCGTGATCACCATCCGCAACGAGGAGTATGTAGAGGCGGCCCGTGCCATCGGCGGCAGTGACAGCCGCATCGTGTTCCGCCACATCATCCCCAACGCCATGGCGCCCCTGATCGTGCAGGCCACCATGTGCGTGGCGGGCTCCATCCTCTCTATCGCCAGCCTGAGCTTCCTGGGCCTGGGTATCCAGCCGCCCACGCCGGAGTGGGGCAGTATGCTCAGCAACGGCCGGCAGTTCATCCGCTCCGCCTGGTGGGTGTGTACCTTCCCCGGTGTGGCTATCATGCTGTCCATCCTGTCCCTGAACCTGCTGGGCGATGGCCTGCGCGATGCGCTGGACCCCAAACTGAAGAACTGAGAGGTGCGGGAATATGTCTGAATATTTGCTGGATATCAAAAACCTCAGCGTGGAGTATACCGCAGACGGCGACGTGGTGCAGGCGGTCAACGGCATGGAGCTGCAGCTGCGCCATGGTGAGAGCCTCGGTCTGGTAGGCGAGACCGGCGCGGGCAAGACCACCACCGCTCTGGCGGTGCTGGGCCTGCTGCCGGACCGCACCTCCCATATCCCCCGCGGCTCCATCCGCTTCGACGGCGAGGACGTGCTGGCCATCCGTGACCGCGGCGGAAACGCCCTGTCGGAGGAGGAGTACATCGCCGCGCACACGCCGGAGGGCGGCGATCCTGCGGAGGTGAAGCTCCCTGCACCGAAATACATGGCGGATAAGAAGATGCGCGCCATCCGCGGCAACCGCATCTCCATGATCTTCCAGGACCCCATGACCAGCCTGAACCCCGTCCACAGTGTGGGCGATCAGATCGCCGAGGTGGTGTATCTCCACGGCGGTCACTCCCGGCAGGAGGCCCGTGAGCAGGCATGTCGGATGCTGGAGATGGTGGGTATCCCCGCCGAGCGCTACCATGAGTACCCGCACCAGTTTTCCGGCGGCATGAAGCAGCGCGTGGTCATCGCCATGAGCATCGCCTGCTCGCCGCAGCTGATCCTGGCCGACGAGCCTACCACGGCGCTGGATGTGACCATCCAGGCCCAGGTGCTGGAGCTGATGAACGAGCTGAAGCGGGAGATAAAGACCTCTGTTCTTCTGATCACCCACGATCTGGGCGTCGTGGCCCAGGTCTGTGACCGCGTGGCCATCATGTACTGCGGCCAGATCGTGGAGCAGGGGACCATCGAAGAGGTGTTCACCCACCCCTCCCACCCCTACACCATCGGCCTTTTTGGCTCCATCCCCACGCTGGATGCCACATCCAACCACCTGACGCCCATCGAGGGCATGGTGGCCGACCCCACCGATCTGCCGGAGGGCTGCTACTTTGCGCCCCGCTGCCCCTATGCCACCGAGCTGTGCCGGGCGCAGCGCCCCGAGCCCGCCAGTATGGGCGGCAGCCACCAGGTGCGCTGCTTTGCGGCACAGGGCGCGTTCCCCTGCGAAACACTCAAGGAGGTGATCCGCGTTGGCCGGGAATGAGAACATTCTGGAGGTACGTCACCTTAAAAAGTACTTTAAGACGGGCCGCGGTGTGCTCCACGCCGTGGACGACGTCAATTTCACCGTCAAGCGCGGCGAGACGCTGGGCCTGGTGGGCGAGTCCGGCTGCGGCAAGAGCACCATCGGCCGGTTGATCCTGGGCCTGCACAAGGCCACCAGCGGCGAGATCATCTTCGACGGCAAGGACATCTGCCAGATGAATAAAGCGGGCCTGCATGACCTGCGCAAGGATATGCAGATCATCTTCCAGGACCCCTATTCCTCCCTGAATCCCCGTATGTCCATCAGCGAGATCATCGGCGAGCCGTTGCTGATCCATAAGCGCGTCAGCAGCCGTGAGGAGCTGGACAAGCGCGTGCGTGAGCTGATGGACACCGTGGGCCTGGCCTCCCGCCTGGAGAACGCATACCCCCACGAGCTGGACGGCGGCCGCCGCCAGCGTGTGGGCATCGCCCGCGCCCTGTCCCTGCGCCCCAAGTTCGTCGTCTGCGACGAGCCTGTCTCCTCGCTGGATGTGTCCATCCAGGCGCAGGTGCTGAACCTGTTGAAGGAACTGCAGGCGGAGTACGGCCTGACCTATCTGTTCATCACCCACGACCTGTCCGTGGTGAAGTATTTCTCCGACAAGATCGCCGTGATGTACCTGGGCCAGCTGGTGGAGACATCCGACTCCGACGAGCTGTTCCACAATACGCTGCACCCCTACTCCCAGGCGCTGCTGTCCGCCATCCCGGAGCCCAGCGCCCACAGAAAGATGCAGCGGGTCAAGCTCACCGGTGAGCTGACCAGCCCCATCGACCCTCAGCCCGGCTGCCGCTTTGCCAAGCGCTGCCTGTACGCCAGAGAGTCCTGCGTGGGCACCGACCCCGAGCTGAAAGAGTATGGCTGCGGCCACTTCTGTTCCTGCTTCCGTACCAATGCGCTGCAGGAGGACGAATAATATCATTTGGAGGAAACGTATATGGAAAACAAGAGAGTGCGCTGGCTGGGCCTGGGCCCCTGGCACGAGGACAACGAGGCTGAGCTCATCGATTGGACGGTACAGCCGCCCTACCAGGGCCTGGTCGTGGGCGATTACTACCACGCCGAGCTGTATTACAGCGGCCGCTGGGGCGCCAAGGGCCACAAGGGCATGCTGGACGTGGCCGTGGACGACGACGGCAAGATCGTGTTTGCCGAGTTCAATGAGAACACCATGGACAACTACTACGTCCGCCACTTCCAGGGCCTGAGCAAGCGCCGCACCGAGTTCCAGTTCTTCCAGGACTTCCATGACAAGCGCCGCAGCGTGGCCTATCACAAGGTGCTGGCCAACGGCTTCAAGCATGTGGAGGATCAGATCATGGAAAAGCAGGATCTGTCCGCGGATTTCGATCTGCTCCACGGCGCGTCCTTCTCCATGAAGAACATGATCGGCCTGACCAAGGAGGTCGATACCCAGATCAAGGACCCCAACCATAAGAAGCAGCGCTACTACGGCTATGTGGAGAATTTCGGCTACGGCCTGACCGGCTGGCTGCAGGTGGTCACGGAGGACGGCAAGATCGTCAAGTGCTTCTATGATGAGATCTTCGCCGACCACACCTCCGAGATCGTCTACGACGATTTGAAGCAGTTCTACCGTCAGAGCAAGTATGAGTCCTCCACCTACGAGGATCCGTTCCCCACCGGCTGGGACCGCCACGCCTGGCTGGTCTGCTTCCGTGACCTCAGCGATCAGCTGAACGCCAAGGTCTGCAAGACCCAGGACCTGTTCGACATCGAGGGGCTGCCCTGCGTCGAGGGGCCCGACATGGGTGTGGTGTGGGATAAGCCCAGAGACGACGAAGCGGCGCTGATCTCCAACAGCGATGCCACCGCCCGCTCCGTGGAGCGTCCCCGTTCCCCGGTGTGGAACAACTACCTGCGCATGGCAAAGGTCATCGCCGACGCGATGGAAAAGGATACCGCGAAGAAATAAGAGGAGGGTATACACATGGCTGCCAATATTCCCAACTGGACCGTTCAGCCGCCCAAGGGCCTGCTGAAGGGCGACTACTACCGCATCGAGGAGCGCTTCCCGCCCTATTACACCGGCGTGGATGGGCAGTTCCCCGCCGACCCCGGCCATCTGGGCATCATCGAGGTCATCAAGAACGGCGACCACCTGGATTTCATCGAGCTGAATGAGATCACGGCGCCCTCCTACTACTGCCACCTGTACAGCGGCATCTCCAAACGCCGCAGCAGCTACAGCTTCTGGCAGTACACCAAGCCCCGCATGCAGGTGGCCGGCGTCACCCTGACCATGGGCATGGAGTATGTGGAAAAGCAGATGATGGAGCGCCAGAGCCTGGTGGGCGACTTTGATATGCTGGCCAGCGCCTCCGGCAGCGTCAAGAAGCTGGTGAAGATCGCCGCCAAGCTGCAGGAGCAGCTGGACAAGCCCTCCAAGCAGCGCATCTACAGCTACAGCGAGGACTACGGCTACGGCCTGACCGGCTGGCTGAAGGTGGTGGTGGAGGACGGCAGGATCGTCTCCTGCCGCTTCGACGAGATCTTTGCCGACGAGCCGGAGCAGATCGTCCACCCCGAGCTGAAGAAGTACTACCGCCAGAGCAAGTACGACTGCCCCACCTACGAGGATCCCTTCCCCCCCATGTTTGACCGCCACGCCTTCCTGGTGGGCTTCCGCACCCAGATGGACAACCTGAATCTGAAGGTCTGCGCCACCCAGGACATGCTGGACCTCACCGGCCTGCCCCACTCCACCGGCCGCGATCTCGGCCCCCTGTGGAATGACCCCTGCACGGAGAAGGTGGAGCTGGACATGAAGGAGCGCCCCCTGTATCCCGCGTGGAGCAACTACCTCCGCATGGCGAAGGTGGTCCTGGCGGAGATGCAGAAGGACGGCGTCCTGAGCAAATAAGCGGAGGGAACTGCTATGAGTGCCACTGCATGGACCGGCAAAAAGCCCGCCGGTGTGGAGAAAACGGTAAATGTGCTGGATCAGCTGTCCTGGACGGTGCAGCCGCCCCTGGGCCTGATCTGCGGCGACTATTTCCGTGTGGAGAACAACTTTGCCCCGCATCATGCCCTGGACCGCGGCTATCACGGCATCCTGGAGATGGTGGAGGACCAGGGCAAGCTCGTCCACATCGAGTTCAACGAGATCAACTCCCCCTCTTACTACAACCGCTACTACCAGAACGCCTCCAAGCGCCGCAGTGATTACTGCTTCTTTCAGGCCACCAAGGAGCGCACCGCCCAGAGCCTGAAGGTGCTGGACAACGGCTTCACCGCCGTGGAGCAGCAGATGCTCCGGGAGAACCGGCTCACCGGCGAGTTCGACCTGGTCACCGGCGCGTCCAACAGCGTCAAGCGCTCCCTGCTGCCGCTGGCTGCGCAGGTGGAGGCGCTCCGTTCCCAGCCCCGCACCATGTACTACTACGGCTATGCGGAGAAGCTGCCCGGCGGCCTCACCGCCCGGCTGCAGGTGGTGCTTCAGAATGGGCGCATCGTCCGCTGCTTCTTCGACGAGATCTTTGCCGACACGCCGGAGGAGATCGATGACCCCGCGCTGAAGAAGTACTACCGCCAGAGCAAGTACGACTCCATCACCTACGAATCTCCCTACCCCGACGGCTTCAACGCCCTGTCCGACCTGCTGCAGAACCATGTGCTGGCCACCCAGGACCTGCTGGACCTCACCGGCCTGCCCTGGACCAGGGATACGGAGCTGCGCAAGCGTGATGTGGAGTGGGATCACTACCTCCACCTGGCGCAGGTCATCGCCGACGCGGCGCGCAAGGACGGTCGGCTGGCATGAAGGAGCAGACCGGTACATTCGTCGCCTACGACACCCTCTGCACGGTCCGTATCTTTTCGGCATCTCCCTGCCGCCCCCTGATCGAGACCGTGCAGCGCAAGGCGCTGGAGGTGCAGTCCGCTCTGAACATGTATGACCCCGACTCCGAGCTCTCCCGGCTCTGCCGGGAGAGCCGGGCAGGGGAGGAGAGCGCCGTCTCTCCGCTGCTGCTGGATTTCCTGCTGTGGAACCGCCTCTTCTACCAGGAGACCGACGGCGCCTTCGACCCCACCGTGGGGCCGCTGGTGCGCCTGTGGGACTTCCTGGCGGATGAGCCGCGCATCCCGGACGATGCGTCTATCGCCGCGGCCAGAGAGCGCGTGGGCTTCTCCCATGTGCATCTGCACCCGGAGCGCTCCACCGTGTCCTTCGACCGTGAGGGCGTGGTCATCGATCCCGGCGCCTCCGGCAAGGGCTACGCCCTGAAGCTGGCGGCGGACTATCTCCGCTCTCAGGGTGTGACCTGCGCGGTGCTGGATTTCGGCGGCAACATGTTCGCCATCGGCGGCAAGCCGTCTGCCGGCGCGCCGTGGCGTGTGGCACTGCGGGACCCGGACCGCCCCGACGACTACATGGGAACTATCCTGCTGCAGGACTGCGGCATCGCCACTTCCTCGTGGTATGAGCACTCCTTTGTGCGGGACGGCGTGGTCTACCACCATCTCATCGACCCGCGCACCGGTGCCCCCAAGCCCCTGACGCTGAAAAGCGTCTCCATCCTGTCCTCCAACGGCGCTTTTACCGATTTCCTGTCCACTGCGGTCTTTATGCTGGGCGAGGAAAAGGGCACAGCCCTGGTGGAGCGCATCCGGCGCACCAGCGGTGAGCGCATCGACTATGTGCTGGTTCGGGAGGATGGGACCGTCGCCTGCTCCCACGGGGTCTACACGCCCCGGGAGAAATAGGCCATCGTATCATTTTCCTCCATCAAAGGATGTAAAGTAAGGCGAAAGCGCCTCCCGGTCCCACCGGGAGG
>ERZ791569.1159-NODE-1159-length-11053-cov-2.378432_pt1 | contig 11053 bp, 9 predicted proteins | sample MGYA00509973_ERZ791569 | MGnify/ENA primary metagenome ERZ791569 (study PRJEB30046, sample SAMN00791902) | human gut metagenome | study: EMG produced TPA metagenomics assembly of the A metagenome-wide association study of gut microbiota in type 2...
ACGTTTGATGTTTGATTTCCATACACGATTGGATCTTCTATGAGAATGGCTGACATTATTTCCATAATGTACACCTTTTTCACAAATTGCACACTTTGCCATGATTTTGCACCTCCTTGCATTTCACTAAGTTTGCCTTATATACAAACTCACAACAAATGTATTCTATCAGATTCATTTTTCAATTGCAAGGAAAAATTATAAAAAATTGAAATATATTTACAAATTTCCACCCTCGATGCTATACGTTGGGTTGAAAATATAAAAATATTTGCTTTTTGTGAAAAAAAAGGTATAATAACATTAGCTACGTCACAATATGATGGAGGTATATATTATGAAGGGACAGATGGATACCCAGTATGGTAAGATTTTAATCGATGAAGATGTCATCGCTACTTATGCCGGATCGGTTGCAGTAGAGTGCTTCGGAATCGTCGGTATGGCCGCCGTTAATATGAAAGATGGTCTTGTTAAACTTTTAAAGAAAGATTATCTGACACACGGAATCAGTGTTGTTGTTGAAGAAGATAATCAGATTACAATCGATTTTCATGTCATTATTGCTTATGGTGTGAGCATTACTACGGTTTCTGATAACCTGATCGAAACAGTAAAGTATAAGGTAGAGTCATTTACCGGCATGAAGATCAACAAAATTAACATCTACGTCGAAGGCGTACGTGTCATTGACTAGGGAGGATTAAGAAATTGGAAATCACAAGTATTAATACAGAGGTACTGTCTAAGATGTTCCTCGCCGGTGCGAAGAATCTGGACGCGAAAAAAGAGTGGATTAATGAACTGAACGTATTTCCGGTTCCTGATGGAGATACCGGTACAAATATGTCGATGACAATCATGTCAGCGGCAAGAGAGGTATCTGCGCTCGAGAATCCAACGATGGCTCAGCTTTCCAAGGCAATCTCATCCGGTTCTCTGCGTGGCGCGCGCGGTAATTCCGGCGTTATTTTGTCGCAGTTGTTCCGTGGATTCTGTAAGGTGATCGCTTCTTATGATGAAGTGACTGTTTCGGTACTTTCCGATGCATTCCAGAAGGCCGTTGAGACCGCTTATAAGGCAGTTATGAAACCAAAGGAGGGAACCATTCTTACGGTTGCCAAGGGCGCGGCAGATAAAGCATTAGAGATGGTCGATGAGACCGAAGATCTTGTTGTATTCTGTGACGAAGTAATCAAGCATGCAGATTATGTATTAAGTCAGACACCGGAGATGCTTCCTGTATTAAAACAGGCGGGTGTGGTAGATTCCGGCGGACAGGGACTTATGCAGGTTTTAAAAGGCGCTTATGACAGCCTTCTTGGTAAAGAAATCGACTATGAGATTGAGGATGCTTCCAAAGGATCCGGCGTTGTCAAGATTTCAGCAGAGACAGAGAAAGAGATCAAATTCGGTTACTGTACCGAGTTTATCATTGTTTTGAACAAACCTCTCACAGAGGCAGAGGAGCATGAATACAAAGCATTCCTTGAATCCATCGGAGATTCGATCGTTGTGGTAGCGGACGATGAGATCGTTAAGACTCACGTACATACCAATGATCCGGGTCTTGCTATTCAGAAAGCCTTAACACATGGTTCATTAAGCAAGATCAAGATCGACAATATGCGTGAGGAGCATCAGGAGAAACTGATCAAGGATGCAGAAAAGCTTGCTGCCCAGCAGAAGGCCGAGGAAGAGGAAGCTAAGGCTGACGAGCCGAGAAAAGATATGGGATTTATCTCTGTATCGATCGGTGAGGGAATGAATGAGATCTTCAAGGGACTTGGCGTTGACTACATTATCGAGGGTGGTCAAACGATGAATCCTAGCACGGAAGACATGCTTTCTGCAATTGATCATGTGAATGCGGATCATATTTTTATTCTTCCAAACAATAAGAATATTATTATGGCTGCCAACCAGGCGGCAACACTGGTAGAGGACAAAGATATCATCGTTCTTCCTACCAAGACGATCCCGCAGGGTATTGTTGCAATGGTCAATTATATTCCGGATTATTCACCGGAAGAGAATAAGGAGACAATGCTTGCAGAAATCGGTAATGTAAAGACCGGACAGGTGACTTATGCAGTCCGCGATACGGAGATTGATGGCAAGACGATCAAGCAGGATGATTATATGGGAATCGGAGATTCCTCTATTCTTTCTGTCGGACAGGATCTGAAAGCAACGACGCTTGAGATGGTAGATGCAATGGTAGATGAGGATTCTGCAATCGTAAGCATTTATTATGGAACGGATGCAACCGAAGAAGCTGCAGAGGAGATTGGAGCAGTCATTGAGGAGAAGTATCCGGATGTAGAGGTTGAGATCAATGCTGGCGGACAGCCGATCTATTACTACGTAATTTCCGTAGAATAGGGCGCACCTTCTGCTATTCAGTCACAAGCAAAACAGGAAATAGATTATGAATGAGACATCTTCAATTACGAGTTTAAAAGGAATTGGGGAGAAAACAAAAGAATTGTTTGCAAAAATGGGAGTATACACCGTTGGTGATATACTCCTTCATTTTCCCCGGACATATATCAGGTATCCGAAGATGGAACCGATCGATGAGATTTCTTCCCTCACGGAAGAAAATCATGCGATTGTAGCACAGGTGAGAACATCTCCGGTTGTCAAAAGTACGAGGCGTATGCAGTTGACACTGCTTACCATTGGTTCTGTCGGACATAAGATGCAGCTGATCTGGTATCGGCAGCCATATATCAGAAATAATCTGAAAGCCAATCAGTATTATGTCTTCTATGGAAAAGTCACGATCAAAGAAGGTAAATATGTGATGGAGCAACCGGTCATCTATGAGCCGCAGGCTTATACACAGATGGAAGATATGCTTTTCCCAGTGTATTCTCTGACCGGAGGCGTATCGAACAATCTTATGATCAAGACGATACGTCAGGCGCTTGCGGAAAAAGATATGCTTTACGATTATCTGCCGACGGATGTGCGAGAGAAGTATGCACTTTGTGAATATAATTATGCAATCAAACAGATTCATTTTCCAGATTCCTTTGATACACTGATCGAGGCGCGCAAACGCCTTGTTTTTGATGAATTCTTTTTGTTTATTCTTGGAATGCAGTACCAGAAGGAACAAAAGAAGCGGGAAAGTAACGCATTTTCGTTTCGAGAACCGGAGATAATAGAGGAGTGTATCGGAAAACTTCCGTATGAATTAACTGGTGCACAGAAGCGAGCACTTGACGATGTAATACGTGATATGCAAAGTCCATATGTGATGCAACGGCTGATACAGGGAGATGTTGGATCAGGAAAGACGATCGTGGCATTCCTTGCGATGGCGTGGACGGCGGCAAGCGGCTATCAGTCTGCCATTATGGCTCCGACGGAAGTACTTGCAAGGCAGCATTATGAATCATACTGCCAGATGAGTGAACAATTTGGTCTGCATTTTCCGATTGTACTTTTGACGGGCTCCATGACAGCGAAAGAAAAGAGGCTTGCCTACCAGACTCTGGAAGCAGAAAGAAATGCGATGGTGATCGGTACGCATGCCTTGATCCAGGAGAAAGCGATCTATTCGAATCTTGCGCTGGTGATTACGGATGAGCAGCACCGGTTCGGAGTCCGCCAGAGAGAGACTTTTGCGGAAAAAGGCAGACGACCACACATTCTTGTTATGAGTGCAACCCCGATTCCCAGAACGCTTGCAATCATTCTTTATGGAGATCTGGATATCTCGGTAATCGATGAAGTTCCTGCAAGGCGGCTTCCGATTAAAAACTGTGTTGTAAATACCGGATACCGGCCGAAAGCATACACTTTCATTGAGGAACAGGTGAGGGCTGGTCATCAGGCCTATATTATCTGTCCTCTGGTAGAAGGCAGCGAGAATATGGAAGGCGAAAATGTGACGGACTATGCTGGAAAGGTAAAATCCGAACTGCCTTCTGATATCGAAGTCGGGGTTTTGCACGGCAAGATGAAAAACGATAAGAAAAATGAGATTATGAATCTGTTTGCGCAAAATAAAGTGCAGGTGCTTGTATCAACCACTGTCGTAGAAGTTGGTGTCAATGTACCGAATGCGACGGTTATGATGATCGAGAATGCTGACCGTTTCGGTCTTGCGCAGCTGCATCAGCTCAGAGGGCGTGTCGGACGAGGGGATGCACAGTCGTACTGTATCATGATCAACACTTCACAGTCGAAAAATGCGAAAAAACGTCTGGAAATTTTAAATCAGTCAAATGATGGATTTAAGATTGCAAGCGAAGATCTCCGTCTGCGGGGACCGGGAGATTTCTTTGGCATCAGACAAAGTGGTGATCTTGCTTTCCAGCTTGCGGATATCTATCAGGATGCACCGGTGCTGCAACAGGCTTCAGAAGCGGTGTCATCGATTCTTGACGAAGATCCGGATCTTGCGATGGAGTCGCATGCGATATTGCAGCGCAAGATGGATCAGTTCCTGGAAGATAAAATTGATCGCATGAATTTGTAATGATACAAGGGGCAAAAGATTATAACTCGTTCCTGCTTGCAGGATAAGAGTTATATCTTATTGCCCCGCAACACACATGAGGAAGTAGTGTTTTGGTCAAAAACAACGGATTCCGAATGTGTGTCGAATTGCGGAAGTTGTATAGCAACGGAGCAATTCGTGTATCATACAAATATTTGCCAGCATATGAGTTCCCTCACTGCATATACTATGATTGTACCCAAAGTACACACCGCAAAGGAGGAAAACATCATGGCAAACAGAAATACGAAGAAATCATTAGAGCGTTTCAAGTATGAGGTCGCAGACGAGCTTGGTGTTCCGCTCAGCGACGGATACAATGGTAATCTTACCGCGAAGCAGAATGGATCTGTCGGCGGCTATATGGTCAAGAAGATGATCGAGGCACAGGAGAAGCAGATGGCAGGACGTTCCGCCGATATGCAGTAGCGTACAAAAGAAAATTCTATAGTGATTCCTAAAGATGAAGGCAGGTTCTCGATTTGAGAACCTGCCTGATTTGTAGTTAAATTTATGAAACGGATAAAACTATATTTCGCCAGTTTTATATTTCAAAAATATCAAGCTAAATTTTTCTGAAAAAAGATAGTATGCTTCCACAATCGTCCCTTAGGCACAAATTTAATCAATGAGTTTCAAATTTGAGATATCCGGATGTATTGTCATAGAGAAATTTGTGTAGTAAACGACAAATCCCGGAGCACTGCCGGCCGGTTTCTTGACATTCTTCTTCTGGAGATAGTCGATCTCGATTTTGTCGGATTCGCGACCCTTGGAGTAGTATCCTGCGAGCATCGCGGCTTCCTCATATACACGATCCGGCATTTCTTCCCCCTTACTTTTGACAACTACGTGTGAACCCGGAATCTTCTTGGCATGAAACCACCAGTCGTTTCCTGTTGCAAATTTGAAAGTAAGTTCATCGTTCTGGTAGTTGTTTTTGCCGACATACATATCGTAACCATCGGAAGAAATATAGTGGAACGGTTTGCTTTTCACTTTCTCCTTCTTGCCTGTTCTATGTTTCTTGATAAACCCGTATTCCATCAATTCCTGCTTGATCTGGACAAGATCATCGGCGGAGAGTGCGATATCTAAGGAATTCTGGATGGATTCAAGATGATCGATCTCAGCTTTTGTTTCTGCGAGGAGCGTGTCGAGCGCCTCTGCGGTACGCTTTAATTTGCCGTAGCGGTCAAAGTATTTCTGTGAATTTTCTCTTGCAGTCTTAGTAGGATCGAGAGGAATCTTGATTTCCTTGTTATCATCATAGAAATTTGGCGCGATCAGTTCCTTTGCACCTTCCTCAAGATTGTATCCGTATACATTGATCAGTTCGCCGTAAAGCTTGTATTTTTCGCGCTTTTCAGCATCTTTCTGCTGCTTGAGCTGAATCTGGTACTTTTTCTGGTTGCGCTCTAATGCAGTGTTGACAATGCGGCGCAGATCTGCCGATTTCTGGTGGATGCGGCTATATACATTTTTCTCTGCATAGTAGACTTCAAGTACCTGTGAGATACTGTCGTAGGATTCCACTTCATAATCATGGTACATGGTCAGATCCACAGCAGAAAATTCCAGCGGTTGTCTGCCTTTTCTTACAATTACCGGATGGTACTTATCAGCGCGGATATCATCAAAAAACCATGCAATATGGTTACTAAGGTGCAAAAGCTGTTCCTTGGAGTAAGATGCCAGTGACTGATCTCCGTCAAGTCCGGCACGATATGCAATCTCCGATGCGATCAACGGACTGACACCGGTGAAAGTCGTATAGATCGCCTTTGCAACGGTCAGCGGCTTACTTGCGATGATTTCATGGATCTGGTCCGCGGGTGTTGTGAGAGGGTTGTACTTATCCTCCTGTGTCGCAGGAATGAAATATTCTTTACCGGGAAGAACCTCACGCAGGGAACTTACTGCGGAAGATACATGCTTGATACTGTCGATGATCATGCCTTTGTCATCGCAGAAGATGATGTTGGAATGCTTGCCCATCAGCTCGATGATCAGTGTTTTATGACATAGATCACCCATTTCGTTCAGGTGCTCGATCTCCATATTGATGATTCGCTCCATATGCGGTTGGTAAATGCGTATGATGCGCCCGTTTGCAATATGCTTGCGCAGCACCATACAGAAAGTCGGAGCAGTCAGTGGACTCGGTTTATTCTCGTCTGTCAGATATAAAAATGGAAGAGAAGCGCTTGCAGAGATCGCCACACGAAATTGTCCGTTGCTTCCTTTACATGTAAGCAGGAGCTCATCGTTCTCCGGCTGTGCGATCTTACTGATTTTACTATTTAAAACAGTCTGGTTTAATTCGTGGACCAGACTTGCGATTACGATTCCGTCAAAAGCCATAGTTGCCTCCTAAGTGTTCAATATTTTATTATTATAATATGAAAACAGAAAAAAACCAAGGCAAGATATATTGCAGACATAAGATATGTTGCAAACAAAATATAAAACTGTTACTATTTTCATAGAATAACTTATGAGCCGACGATCGACCTGACAAAATCATATGATAAAAATAAAGTGAATCTGGATAACATTCTGATCACATTGACGATTGAACGAAAGGAGAAAACAGTTGTTAAAAAAGTACAAAATAACTATATGTATCTGCGCTTTTCTACTGATTACATCACTACTTTTATCTGGAGTCTGCATAGATACACAGGCGAAATCAAGCAACAAAAAGAACGGTCAATCCGCTCAAAGCACGGAATGCCCATATAAAAACAAAGAAAAGATTTATCTGGATAAAAATTGGAAATATGCAGATCATGCAAAGATTACATCCGGATATGCTGTCTTTTACAAGGCGAAAAAGAATCGCAAAGGCATCATCGTTGGAATCAATGCCGGACACGGAACCGGCAATGTAGGATCAACAAAAACGCTCTGTCATCCGGATGGTTCTCCAAAAGTGACCGGCGGAACAACCCGTGCAGGCTCGACAAGTGCAATCGCAGTCTCTGGAGGAATGACGTTTCGCGACGGAACAAAGGAGAGTACTGTGACACTGAAGATGGCAAAGATTTTAAAAAAGAAACTTCTTGCAGAAGGTTACGATGTCCTGATGATCCGGAACAGTAAGGATGTTCAGCTTGATAATATTGCGAGAAACGTGATCTGTAACAATGTTGCGGATTGTCACATTGCGCTGCATTGGGACGGAGACGGTCTCAAATATGATAAAGGCTGTTTTTATATCGGAGTTCCGGAAAAATTAAAAAGTATGAAGCCGGTTAAGAATCATTGGGAAGAACACGAAGCTTTAGGCAAGGCTTTGATCAAGGGACTCGAAAAAGAAAAAGTAAAAATTAACGGAAAAGGCCGTTTGGCGATCGACCTGACACAGACTTCTTACAGCACGATTCCTTCTGTTGATATCGAACTTGGAAACCAGTCATCGGATCACAGTGATAAAACATTGGAAACGCTGGCGGACGGACTGACGCGCGGTGTGAAAAAATTCGCAAAAAAGAATTTGTAAACCATGCATTTTTGCAAAGCAACATTTGACGAATTCATCAAATAGCATTATAATACATTTATCTATGCATAGACTATGCATTTTGACAGGAGACAAGTGGCATGATTAAAAGTATGACAGGATTCGGACGGTGTGAGGTTGCGGATGAGAAGCGCAAATTTACCGTCGAACTTAAGTCTGTAAATCATCGTTATCTGGATGTCAACATTAAGATGCCGAAGAAACTGAATTTCTTTGAGAGTGCGATCCGCAATCTTCTTAAGGAATACATTGAGCGTGGTAAAGTTGATGTCTATATCACATACGAAGATTATACAGAAGATAATTACTCGCTTCGATATAATGCGGCATTGGCCGGTGAGTATCTGGGATATCTGAATGCTATGGCAGAAGAGTTCCATCTCGAGAATGATATCCGTGTCAGCACACTTTCCCGTTATCCGGACGTATTCGTGATGGAAGAACAGGATATTGATGAGAAGGAGTTGTGGAGCGGACTGGAGAAAGCTTTGCGCGGTGCATGTGAGCAGTTTGTTGACAGCCGTGTCAAGGAAGGCGAAGCGTTAAAGGCAGATCTGTTAGATAAGCTGGATGCGATGCTTTCTGATGTTGATTTTATTGAGGAACGCTCTCCACAGATTATGAAGGAATACAGAACTCGTCTTGAGGAGAAGATACAGGAAATCTTAGGCGACAGACAGATTGATGACGCACGTATTGCAACGGAGGTTACGATCTATGCGGATAAGGTCTGTGTTGACGAGGAGACGGTGCGACTGAGAAGTCATATTATGACAACAAAGGATACACTTCTTGCCGGTGGTTCAATCGGACGTAAGCTTGATTTTATCGCGCAGGAGATGAATCGTGAAGCGAATACGATTCTTTCGAAGGCGAATAATATTGAGATCTCGGATATCGGAATTGATCTTAAGACCGGTATTGAGAAGGTTCGCGAACAGATTCAAAACATTGAGTAAGAGGAATTGATACAATGAGTGAGAAAGGCAGACTTGTAGTGGTTTCCGGTTTCTCGGGAGCCGGTAAAGGAACTTTGATGAAGGCTTTGATGGAGCAGTACGGCAATGATTATGCATTGTCGGTATCAGCGACAACGAGGAATCCAAGACCCGGAGAGCGGGACGGAATTGATTATTTCTTTGTTACGACAGAAAAGTTCGAACAGATGATAGAAGCGGACGAATTGATCGAATATGCGCAGTACGTAAATAATTATTACGGAACACCGAAAGCATATGTACAGAAGCAGCTTGATCTTGGCAAGAATGTGATCCTTGAGATTGAGATACAGGGAGCGCTTAAGATCAAGGAACAATTCCCGGATACGATCCTTATGTTTGTTACGGCTCCGGATGCGTGCACGCTCCGTGATCGTCTTGTCGGACGAGGAACCGAGACGAAGGACGTGATCCATGCAAGGCTTGCGCGCGCCTGTGAAGAGTCACAGGGAATTGAAAATTATGATTATATAGTGGTAAACGATACGGTAGAACATGGTGTGGAAGTGATCCATCAGCTGATCAATGATGAGAGAAACGGACAACCGGAACAGAATGCATCGTATCGCGTATCAGCTAATATAGATTTTATCAATAAAACAAGAGAAGAGCTTACAGGCTTTTCGAAAGGAGAATAATACTATGATACATCCATCCTATGTAGAATTAATGAAAGTTGTTAATGACGGTGTTGAGTTCGGTGAGGAACCGGTTGTAAACAGCCGTTATTCCATCGTACTTGCTACCGCTAAGCGTGCAAGACAGATTATCGCCGGTGCAGAACCGATGATCGAGAATCCGAAATGCAACAAGCCTCTTTCCATCGCTGTTGAAGAGTTATACCGTGGCGATGTCAAGATTGTTTCGGATGAGGAAGATAATAATTAATAACAGAAGGAGGAGTGACGTCTGTCATTCCTTTTTTTGAGTGAGAGGAATTATGAAATTACTATTTATTTCACTGGGCTGCGATAAGAATCTTGTCGATTCGGAATATATGATCGGCATGCTGACCAGCCACGGAATTACACTTACCGATGATGAAACCGAAGCCGATATCATCATCGTCAACAGTTGCTGTTTTATCGGAGATGCGAAGGAAGAAAGTATCAATACGATCCTTGAGATGGCTGAGCAGAAGAAGACAGGTGTATGCAAGTCGCTGATCGTAACCGGTTGTCTGACGCAGCGTTATCAGGATGAAGTGAAGAAAGAGATCCCGGAAGTGGATGCGATTCTTGGAACCAATTCCTATGATGCAATCTGGGAAGCGGTACAAAGTACACTGGATCATAAATTTTATGAGAACTTCCATACACTGACCGGGCTTCCGACACATACGACAAAGCGTACAGTTACAACAGGCGGACATTTTGCTTATCTGAAGATTGCAGAAGGATGCAATAAGAACTGCACATATTGTGTGATCCCATCTGTCCGAGGAAGATACCGGAGCGTTCCGATGGAAGAACTGGTTGCTTCCGCAAAGGAACTGGTTGCAGGCGGCGTGAAGGAACTGATCCTTGTTGCGCAGGAGACAACGCTTTATGGTGTTGATCTGTATGGAGAGAAAAGTCTTCACAAGCTTCTTGATGCATTAAACGAGATTTCTGGTCTGTTCTGGATTCGTATTATGTATTGCTATCCGGAAGAGATTTATGAGGAACTGATCGATGCGATGATCCGGGATAAAAAGGTATGCCATTATTTGGATATGCCGATCCAGCACTGCAATGATGAAATCTTACGACACATGGGTCGCAAGACAAATAAGGCGGAACTGATCGAGAGGATTGCGCATCTGCGCAAGCGGGTTCCTGATATTACGCTTCGAACGACACTGATCTGTGGTTTCCCGGGCGAGACACAGGAGATGCATGAAGAATTGATGCAGTTTGTCAATGATATGGAATTTGACCGCCTCGGCGCATTTACGTATTCAGCAGAGGAGGGAACGCCTGCCGCTGAGATGCCGGATCAGATTGATGAGGAAGTCAAGAAAGACTGGCAGGG
>ERZ791569.1160-NODE-1160-length-11052-cov-3.096845_pt1 | contig 11052 bp, 6 predicted proteins | sample MGYA00509973_ERZ791569 | MGnify/ENA primary metagenome ERZ791569 (study PRJEB30046, sample SAMN00791902) | human gut metagenome | study: EMG produced TPA metagenomics assembly of the A metagenome-wide association study of gut microbiota in type 2...
GGTACGGTTACCCGTACGGCAGTTTAGCAAACTGCTGGTTTCACGCCGCATAACCGCCTGTCGCGAAAAGAAATGTCGCGGAAAAGTATCTGATTGATTGACAGATAGACATGGTGTTTGCGGTTATCGTTTGATGATATGGCTGTTGAGTTTGCGGCCGCGGCACTCGACCGTGCAGCTGTAAGTCCCGGGAGAAAGCCCGGATACGTCGATGCGCCCCGTGTTACCGTTGTCGCTGGCGCGGATCGAAACCTGCGTAGCGAGCACCTGCTGCCCCGCCGCATTGTGGAGCCGGATGGGAAAATCGCCCTCGGCGTCCGGAATGCGTACGTTGAGTACATCACGGCATGGGTTGGGGAAAAGCTCCATCGCAACGCCCGTACCGTCGACGATCACCTGGAATTCCGAAGTCGCCGCGGCGCCGTCGAGGTCTCTTGCCGTTACGGTCAGCGTCGTGCGACCCGCAGCGCAGGGCCGTACGAGCAGCTCCGAATCCTGTACGCGGCACTCCACGACCTTTTCCGCGGAAGGCGAAACGAAGTAGGAGAGCCGATCGCCCGGAGCATCGGCATCGGTAAAATAAAGTTGAAGATCGATGCTCCTGCCCGCTTTGTCGTCACTTTGCAGAAAGAGGTTCGGAATGGAAGCGGTTGCCTCGGGCGGGGTATTTTCTCCGGTCCGGACGGAGATGACGGCCGGGCGGGACGGAACGCCCGACGGACTTCGGCCGACGATTGCCAAGCAATAGATTTGCCGCGGCTCCAGCCCCTCGATTCGGCAGGCAAAAGTTTCACCGAGACCCGCATCGGAAGCAAAAGTGTGTCTGACGGCCGTAGCAGGAATGTCGTCGACCGTAGCGGCCGAAAATGTCCGGGTGTCGATGTAAACGTCGAATGATGAGACCGGACGCTCCAGATAGCATCGCGGAACACGCCACGACAGTTCCGCATGGGTGCGGTATCCCGAAACCGCAATCGTACGTTCGTCGACCGGATCCGGCCGGGTATCATAGAAAAGAACGTATTCGGCATCGACCAGTCCGTTACCGAGCATTCCGGCATACTCGGGATTGATCGTTTCCGTAAACTGCTTTCGCCCCGAACCCACAAGCATTTCCCGCAATTTATCGCTGGTGAACCCCGGTCCTTGCACGCCGAATGCGGCGACAGCCAAGGCCGCAATGCCCGAAACCTGTGGCGCGGCCATCGAGGTTCCTGCGGAGTAACCGTAACCGCCGTTCGTCGTGGTGCTGAAAACGCGGAATCGTTCGTCGCCGGTAGCATGGCCGCCCAAAGCCGCGAGATCGATCCACGAACCGTAGTTGGACCCGGCGACCTTACGACCGTCGATGCCCAGCGACGCTACGGCCACCACTTTCTCGTAGGCTCCCGGGAACACCGGGTCGGAAATGCCGTCGTTGCCCGCGGCAAAAATGACGATGCCGCCTTTCATGGGACCTGTCTGATTGCCGTTCTCATCGCACCCGGCATACTTGATAAAATAGTCGATGGCTGCTTTGCCCGACTGCGACAAGTCCGGAAGACCGGGGACATAAGTCCAGCTGTTTTGGCTGATGACGGCCCCATGGTCGGCCGTCCAGACCATGATCTCCTCGATCGTCGCGGCATCGCGTCCCGGCTCGTCGAAAATCTGGCAACTCATCAGCCGCACACCGCTTCCGGGCGTTCCGTCGCCCCCCGCGATGCCGCAGACGCCGATGCCGTTGTTGTTGACGGCGCCGATCGTACCTGCGACATGCGTGCCGTGGCTGCTGGGGGTGATCTCCGTATTATGGCGGCAGAAGTTGTAGCCGCAGGCGCCCTGTCCGTCGCGCCAGATATTCGCTGCCAGATCGGGATGCGTATAGTCGATGCCGCCGTCCACCACGGCGACGACGACGTCTTTATGTCCGGTGCTGACGCTCCATGCCGGAAAAATGTTGAGGTCGGCCACGGCCGTCGATCCGACCGCAGCGCCCACCCGGTGGTAAATCCACTGATTGACCAGCAGCGGATCATCGAATCCGGGGATTGCGACATTGTCCGAACCTGAGGTGCGGCTGAAATCAGCTTGCGAGACCGTCGCCCCGGCGGGAACCATACGCGGAACAGGTTCGATGCACTCGACTTCGTCCACCCGGCCGAAGCGTTCCATGGCCTCGGCGACAGAAATCGCCCCGGAGAAATGAACGTCGTACCACAGATGAAGTCCGGCCCTGCGGCGGCGTTCGCGGAAACGGTCGCCATCGGAAAAGACACGCTGTACGGCAGTTGCCCCGGCACGGGTGGCGGCGGCATCGAATGCAGCGATTCCCGAGCCGGAACCGCTGCGGGTAAAGGCACGGGTGTCGAGTTCGGCTGCTGTTTCGCGCAGCTTAATACGGAATACGCCGGGTATGTAAAACTCCTGCATCGGGGTTTGTCCGACGCCGGGAGCCGGGCCGGATTCCGGGTCTCTGGTACAGGCCGTCAGCAGGAGGAGCGTCAGAAAGAAAGAGAAGTGTTTCATCGGTTTTAAAGGAAAAAGGTCCGGAGCCGGCAGACGGCATCCGGACCGAATAAACATTTCTTAAGGATCACGGAACCAATTTGATGTCGAGAAACGAGTCGGTGCAAACGTAACAATCCGATGCCGAGGTAGGTCCCAATTGCCATTTGAAGGTTTGCACCGTCTGGTTCGGAAGTCCGAACAATTCACCCCGAAACGTGTAGGGGGCATAAAACTGCATGATGCCGTCTGGCAGGTAGATGACGCTGACGGGATCATTGGCTTCGACCGTTTCGTAGACCGGTTTCCCATGTTCGTCCACCTTCGGCCGTCCATAATCGTCGAAGGCCTGTTGGCGATAACTGTAGCGGAACGACCAAACTTTGCTGGCGGCATATTGCCGGAAATTGGTCGTCAGCGTCGCGTTGGGCCGCGTGAGTGTCCCGATTTGTTCGCCATTGGCCATTACCTTGAATTCGGTCTCGGTGATCGCCAATTGGCTGCTGCGGATGGTTTCGAGGTAACTCTCCGGAGTGTATTGTCCCGAAAGCGGCGTCATGCGAATCCGGTTGCCGGTTTTAATGCCCCGCAGAATGATTTCGTCGAAAGCCGGAGAGAGCGACATGAACGTGAATTCGTAATCTCCTTTCCATCCTTGGTAGCCGGCGCCGTTGTCTCCGGGAAACGAGAAGAAATGCAGGTAATCGTTATGGGTCGCAAATTTCAGCATGGGACCGGTCGAGAATTCGACCCGATATTCCGATTCCGTCCGCAGCGGGTCGGCTTCGACGAAAGTGCTCCCCTCGAACCAGGCCTTAACCATACGGTCATCCTGGAATTCGACGATATAAATCCAACCGCCATAACCGAGATTCTCGTCAGGGAAATACTCCATCACCCATGTCTTCCCGGCCTGCAATGCGAATTTGTAGCGTTCAAGCGTCTGCTCGATCCGGGTCGAGGTCGACTCGCTGAAGTTATTTTCCGAATCGTCGCATGCAACGGCTGAGAATAACAGCCCAGCCAGCAGTAATATATTGATTCTCTTTTTCATACATTCAGTTTAATCTTCAAGATTTGTCCAGTCGATGTCTCCGAGTTCGGAAAGACGGCGCAGGTAGATGTCGCTCCACTTCGCAACGTCCACGCCAAAATCGTCGCGGAGCCATGCGATGAGAATCGAGCGCTTCTTCTCGATTTTGGCGCGGCCGTCCGCGCTTTCGATCGAGGAGAGCATCGCCTCCCACTCCTCCTCGCTCATGCTGATCAGGCGTCCGCCCGTTTCGGCGATGTCCTCTGCGGGACTCGAACGTGCATACTTCGAAACGAAGCCCAGCTCCATGTAGTCATTACCGCTTTGGGCATACTTGTCACCCACGTAATCGCTTTGCGTAATGGTATCGTAGTCGCTCGGTACGGGATATGTACCATCGAGGATATGCATGAACTCGTGAAGCATCGTTCCGGCGATTCGTTCGCTGTCCTTTTCCCGGTCGAAAAATTTTACGCCGAGAACATTGATTTGAAGGCCATTTTCAGCCGATGCCAGCACGGTGTTCCCGGTGCTGCTGATCTCAAAACTGCCCACCAAATAGAGTACCCGCGGGAAATAACTCTTTGCGAAGAGCAATGGATCTTTCTGATCGGACATCAGTTCCGCCATGGCGTCAAGCGTCGAGTATTTGATCAGTTTGGCCACCTCGATCGATTTGTCCACGGGCGGCGGCGAGACCCAGTAGTTGAAGTGGGTTTCGCGGTCAGGCATGCGGTATTCGAAACGAATGTTGTAAGGGTCCGTATAGTGCCGGTCGAGCCAGAAATCGAACTCGGTCTTTTCCTCGGCGGGATCGACAAAGATGCTTTTGCCGTCCGGTTCGTCCTTGTCGCATGAGGTCGTAGCGCCTGAGACAAGCAGAAGCAAGAACAGGGATATGATTGTCGGTTTCATAATTCAATATAAATATTTAGTGAATTGGTTATTGGCAGAACGGATGGTCAGGACGATTCTCATTGCGGGGATTCGCTTCCAATCCGGCTGTGATAACCTCTTGAGGCAGTTGGAGCGCACGTCGAAGATCTTTCTCGCCGAGCGTGGCCGCAACAGTGAATCCGGTTGTATTGTCATCGTTGTAGGCCGAGTCGTCGAAACGATCAATCACGATGCCGTAGCGTTTGATGTCCCCCCAACGCAGTCCGTCGGCGATGGTCTCAATGCGGCGGCAAAAGAGCGTGGTCTGAATAAGGTGCTCCTGTTCACCAGCCTCGACTGTAAAGCCGTGGGGATGGAGCGGCTTGCGCGATGTCGGCTCCAAAGCGGTGTATTCGGCGATGTATCGATCCGATGACGGATCACCGTAGACCTCGGCGATGCGTTCGCGGGTCAGAGATTCGATGCCGTTCTGTCCGACCAGATAGAAAGAGCCGATCCAGGCATTGAGGTCGGCAACTGCCTTGTCGTACTCCTTGAGATGGACATAGGCCTCTGCACGGCTCAACACCGTTTCATTGGTTGTGAACGCCACCATCGTCGAACGACCGATTCCTACGCCGGTTACCGGGTCGGTTACCTCCCACTGGTTGGGCCATTTGGGCATGTAGATCTTGTTGACATCGTTGTCCTGCCAAATGAAAGGAGGATGCTGGTAGACCTTTTCGATGCAGTTGTCCTTCCACCGGTCCCACGGACCGCCCATCGGCCGCTTCGCGCGGTAGGTCTCCCTCTTGGCGACGCGGTAGTTGTGAGTGAAGCGCGCGCCGGAGTTGCTCCAGGCGTTAAAAAGCGATCCGTTACCGGTCACCATGGGAATCATCAGCAGGTTGAACGAGTGTCCGACGCTGATGTAGTCGAGGGTACGGACCGAGCCGTCCCAGGCCAGCTGCTTGACTGCCGCCCAGTCGCGCATGACGGTCGAAGGGGCACTGCCGAGGACCTCGGAGGCGTATTCGACCACCTTTTCCCACTTCAGATAATAGAGGTTGAAGCGCGTGGCAAAGGCATAGGCGGCGCTGCGGTTGAAGTGGTACTTCGGAACCGCATAGTTGGCATCGCTGACCAGAGGAAGCGCCTCCTCGATATCCCGGTCGATTTTCTCATATACCTCCTTGAGATTGTCCCGGTGATAAACCGGATTGAGCGTCGTTTCGGGAGCTTCCATGTAAGGGACTCCCAGGTATTCGCCACTTTTTTCAGGATGATAAGGGAGACAATAGAGCATCGTGAGGCAAAAATGCGAATAGGCCCGGCAAAGCAGGGCTTCGGCTTTGGCCGGAAGCAATTCTTTGGGCGTACCCTGTTTTTCGATCGCTTCCAGAGCGGTGTTGGCTGCGGCAATCGCGGAGTAGTAGGCCTGCCAGGTATTTTTGTTGCTATCGTTCTCGGCCTCGTTCATGTCCATCCAGTAGCTGTTGTGCTCCAGCAGCAGGCTGGTGTTAGGATTGTTCGCTCCCATGTCGTCGCAGTTGTCCGATGCGATTTCGCACATGCGGGTGAAACTGCGTGAAGGATAGGCCGACACGAGCAGCCGGTTGATTTTGTCCGGCGTATCGAGCTCAGTACGGTTGTCGGGCAGTTCGTCGAGGAAATCGTTGCAGGCAGCGAGTATGAGCGAACCGGCGCCGAGAAGCATTATGCGTGATATCAGTTGTTTGATTTTCATGGCGGAGCGGGTTTAGAAGCTGACACGAAGCGTCAGCGTGAACTGTTTGGGCATCGGTACTGCAACACCTCCCGTATTGAAGAACTCGGGATCCTGGCCTTGCAGTTTTTTGTCCGAATAGATCAAAAACGGGTTGGTTGCCTGGAATTTGAGCGACAATCCGCTCATGCGCAATTTCGAAGAGACCGATTGCGGAAAATCGTACGAGAGCGAAATCTCTTTCATGCGGATGAAATCGCCCTTGGCGACCCGTACATCAGAGTAATTGTAGGCGCTGTACGCGACATAGAGATTGGAAATATCGTTATTCTGTCGCGTGCTGGCGATAACCGGGACATTGGTCCGTCGTTCATCGCCGGGATTGAGGTAGCGATTGGCGAATTCCCGGGGCATGGCCGTCAGATCGGAATAACCGTTCGAGAAAATCGGATCGAGACGGACGACGTTTCCAAAGGAATAGGTCATGAAGACGTTGAGCGTGAATCCCTTCCACTTAAAGATATTACCCAGGCTGCCCGTGATGGTAGGATCGACAGGACCTTCATAGACGAGGTTGCTCATATTCACAGTCTCCTGGAACTGGATGTTCGTCGAGGTAATGCTGCCGTCAGCGGCGAGGAACGTCGGGATGCCCATCTCGTTAAGTCCCTTGAATTTCAAGGAAAAGAGCGAACCGCGCGGCGTACCTTCCATCGAGTAACCTGTGCCGGTGATATAATCGATCATGCGCGTCATGGTTTTGAGTTTGGTTACCTCGTTGTCCATCCAGGCAAAGATGAAATTGGTCTGCCATTTGAAGTCTTTACGTTCGATATTGCGGGTGAAAAGCGAAAGTTCCACACCCTGCGATTTCATCTCCGCGACGTTACCCTGCTTATCCACGGCACCGCCCAAACCCATTGTTACAACGTTGCCGATCAGGTCGAAATTATTGCGCCGGTAGGCGTCCATCGAAAGAGTGATGCGGTCGTCGAGGAATCCCATGTCGAGGCCGACATTCAACTCATGCTTTTTTTCATAGGTCAGTTCCGAATTCTCAGGAGCTGAAATACTCAATGCAGGTTCCCGGATTTCAGTCGCACCACGCCACGGGTTCAGCGGATAGATCGTAGCCGTGGAGTTATTGACCCATGTGGGGCCCCGGTCGGCAGTGAGGCTGTAAGAGAGTCGCAGCGCAAGGCTGGAGAAGGCCGGACGCAATGGTTCGAAGAACGACTCCTGGTCGATGCTCCACTTGCCGGCGATATTCCAGGTCGGCAACCAGCGCGCCTTACGCGATCGGCCCAACCGGTTGGAACCCTCGTAACGGAGCGTACCGTTGATCGTATAGCGGTAGTCGTAGGAATAGGAGAATGTGCCGGCGAAGGCGGCGTTGCGTTCCCGTGTATTGGACAGGCTGTAATACTGGGTGTTTTCCTCCAGTTGTTTCTTAAACAGATCCAGGATGTAGAACGGCGTTTCGCCCATGTCGTATTGCAGGCCCCAGCCCTGGAACGAGGTGGCGCGGCGGTCGATGGCATTGACTTCCACAATGCCGAACAGATTCAGAATGTGCTTGTCGTTGAACGTGTCGTTGTAGCTGATCGAAGCCCGGAAATCGCGGCTCTTGGCGCGGAAGTCGCTTCGTTTGTAGATACCACCCTGGGGAAGGATCGAGTATTTGTCACGGTTCGGCTCATCGGGATTGTCGTAAAGGTAGGGATTGTTGCTCTGAATGATCGAGGTGGCCATCGAACGGTAGGCCTGCGCCTGGTTCGAACTGTCCTCGATGTGATGCTCGGTGCTCGAAGCCTGATATTTGATTGCCCCAAGGGCCGAAACTTCGACTTTCGGAGTAATCTTCCATTTGAGTTCAGCCTGGAATTTCACGTCGCTCACGTTCAAGTCCATATAGTTCTTGGACAACTCGTCCTTGATGTTGAACGGAGTGTAATTGCGTGTGTAGAATTCATCAGGGTCGAGCGTGCGCGACGAACGCAATGCATAGGAGTAGGGGTTGATGTCGAAATCGCGTTTGACGGTTCCGAACACAGGGTCTACCTCCGACGAGAGCGATCCCGGTGCACGCTGTTCGCGGTACGAAGCGTTGCCGATGAGGTTCAGCGTCAGCTTGTCCTTGAGAATGTGCTGCGTGGTATTGACCAGAAGCGTGTAGCGGTTCACCTTGCTTTGGATGCTCCATCCCGGATCGACCATCGCACCGACGGAAGCGTAATACGAGCCTTTTTCACTGCCCGAGGAGATGCTGGCCGAGTGGCTGTGCTGAATGCTGTTGCGGAAGAGTTCCTTGAACCAGTCGGTATTGCGAAACTCCGCCTGTCGCAGGTAGGCGTTGCGCCCTTCGGGGGTGTTCAGTACGGCGAACTGCCCTGTGGCAGGGTCGTAGGTGTTGATCAGTTGCGACAACTTGCCGTAGACGCCGCTTTCCGAGCGGTAAACGGTATTGGCATAGTTGAGCCATCCCTTGTCGTACATCTCCTGGTAGACGGCCATCTGCTCTTGCGAATTCATGATGTTGAAGTTCGAGTAGCTGGGAACCATACGCATCGTGAATTCGCCGGTGTAACTGACTTTCGTAATACCGGGCGTGCCTTTCTTCGTGGTGATGACGATGACTCCGGCCATGGCGCGGGCGCCGTAGATCGAGGTTGCCGAACCATCCTTGAGAATCTGGAAACTCTCGATGTCATCGGCGTTAAGTCCGGCGATGGCCGAACTGATGAGCGTCGTGGCGTCGCCCGACGACAAGGAATTGGCGTCGACGTTGATCACATCCTCCATGATCACACCGTCCACCACCCACAACGGCTTGGAGTCTCCGAAGATCGACGTAGCGCCGCGAATGCGGATTTTCGGGGCGGCGCCGAAAGTTCCGGAAACGTTTTGCACGGACACGCCGGCAGAACGGCCTTCAAGACCGCGGCTGATTTCACTGATGCCGTCCAGTTTGACATCCGAGGCCAATAGTTGGTCCGTGGCTCCGGTGAAGATTCGCTTGTCCATCTTTTGCATACCGGTCACTACGACCGATGCGATTTCTTGTGCGCTCGCTTTGAGTATGAAATCCATGCGGTCGGCATCGACCTTCTTCTCGACCGGATCGTATCCCAGAAAGGAGACACGCAGTACGGCTCCGGAGGGGACATTTTTGAGTGTATAAAGCCCGTCGATCGCTGCCGTGGCGGCATTGTTCGTGCCGACGACCTGGACGACGGCGCCCGTCAGCGGCGTACCGTCCTCTTCGGATACCGTGCCTGTTACCACGCGGTTCTGTGCCGAAGCCCGGCACACCACTGCCATGGCGAGCAGAATGAGTATGGTCAGTTTTTTCATTGGTCAGTCATTGAAATTCTTGGTTCCGGGGCGCAGGCAGGGCCGCGGTCGGCAAAAGTCGCGGCCCGCCCGCTGCATTCGGAGTCGGTTAGTAGTTTTTGGAAAGTTCCAGTGCGTTGGTTAAACAGAGCTGCCCGGTAAACGACCAATACCGGTCGTTGTTCTCCCAGAAACAGAGCGTCTTGGCCTCCCGGCCATTGCCCTGGCCGTTATCGCTGAACACGAGCTGGATCGTGCCTGCATTTTCATCGAAGACAGGTTCCGCCGCCCAGGCGACCACGCCCGCCTGTGACCAGATATAGTTGCCTTGCCCGTTATTCGGGCATTGAAATGGAGGGTGTAGAACTTTGTTCCCGAAAAACCCAGTTCCTGACCGGTCTGAATGACCACTTTGCCATCGGCGAACTCCGCCGTAAAGGGATAATCCTTGAGTGCGGGATCGTTGATGGTGACCTTGTACGAATATTGATTTTCCTTGGCGGAGAATGTGACCGACGAGAGATTCTGGATGCTCCCGGCAAAAATATCGGTTTTGGTTACGTTCCACGTGCCGAGCAGGAAATCATAGGTGCTCTTTTTAGGTTGTATAAGCGTAACGATCACCGGATCGCCTTCTTCAGGTGTAAACTCCGCGCGCCCCTTCACCTCGACACGGCTCGACGCCTTGTTCGATGTGAAACTGACGCTCGCGCCGTCTTCGCTCTTCGAGAACGAGAATGCGTTATTCGGGTTCTCCGTGAGTTTTACATCGTAGACTCCGGAGCAGGTTACCGCAACGGAGAGCGTGCGGTCCGTATCGGAGAAGATGAGCGTCGAGGGTACAACGACAAGCCCCCTGAATTTATCCTGAACAACGTTGATCAGCAACGGCTTGAGTCCTTCCGCCTTCACGGTGACCGTGGCTGAACGCTCCTCTGAGCCCGTATACGCAAGAACGTTGAAATTGACGGTCGAGCCGATGACTGCAGTACGACACCACGATTCGCTCGACTCCGCCGTTACATCCCGGCCACCGGCATCTACAATAGCACTGGCAAGACCGCCCTTGTAGTCGAATTTTTCACGCGTAATACTTCGGAGTGAAACAGATGTAGGATCGTCATCCTTCTCGCATCCGGTCAACAAGGCCAAGGAAGCCAGCAAGAAAAGTAAGTAATGTTTCATATGGGTAATTTTGGGTTGGTTGATTCCGCATTGTCAATCCTGGCCGGCTGATACTGCGACCTGCCGAATTCAATGTAAAATTACTGAATCCGGGATTCCGTGTTGAAAAATATCGTTCACTTTTACGATAAAATCGGCTCGGAGGCCCCGGGAGTTGAGAAATGGCTCATTCTGCCCCTGGCTACTGCGTTCCGGGGTCCTGCTTTTCGAGGAATTCCGTCGGAAGAACCCCGAACTGCTTGGCAAAACATTTGGCGAAATAGGACGACGAACTGAAACCGGTAAGAAATCCGATTTCGGTAATGCGGTATCGGCCTTCAATGATCATCCGTTTCGCCTCGTTCAAACGAATGAGTTTCATAAAATCGTTTGGCGTCAAGCCCGTAACGGCTTTCAGTTTTCGGAAAATCAG
>ERZ791569.1180-NODE-1180-length-10895-cov-3.031642_pt1 | contig 10895 bp, 7 predicted proteins | sample MGYA00509973_ERZ791569 | MGnify/ENA primary metagenome ERZ791569 (study PRJEB30046, sample SAMN00791902) | human gut metagenome | study: EMG produced TPA metagenomics assembly of the A metagenome-wide association study of gut microbiota in type 2...
GCGCGACACGAGCGACGAATAGGGTTCGTTGAAGGCGATATGGCCGTCTTCGCCGATACCGCCCAGGAAGAGGTCGATGCCGCCTGCGGCGACGATCTTACGCTCGTACTCCTCGCACTCCTTTTGCAGATCGGGGGCGTTGCCGTCGAGGATGTGGATGTTCGCGGCCGGCACGTCGACATGGTCGAAGAAATGCCTGCGCATGAAGGTGTGATAGCTTTCAGGGTGATCTTCGGGGATGCCCACGTATTCGTCCATATTGAACGTAACGACATTGCGGAACGACACCTCGCCCGCCTCATACAGGCGCACCAGTTCCTTGTAGGTCTCCACGGGTGTCGAGCCGGTGGGCAGTCCCAGTACGAACGGACGGTCGGTCCGGGCCGCCTTCTCCTTGATCCGCGCGACGATGTAGCGGGCCGTCCACAGGCCGGCTTTCGCGTCGTTCTCTTCGATAATCAGTCTCATAGAATCTTATTTGGTGTTAAAACATTTTCACGAAGACCTCGATGGCCTGGTATTCGGCCATGCCCAACTTGTCGTAGAGGCGGGCGGTATTCTGCGTGCGCTCCTCGGCGCGCTGCCAGAATTCGCGCGAATCGCTGCCCGGGAAGGGCACGATATCCTTCTGCGACACGTGGCGGTAGATGGCGTGACGTTTCTTGATCAGCTCGTCGGGCGAAAGGGGCACGGCCATGTCGACCATCCCCAGATCCCACTCCAACCAGGCCCCGCGATAGAGCCACAGATGGCAATTCTTGAGCCATGCGTCGTCCTTAGCGACCTCCAACGCTCCCAGCACGGCCTCCATGCAGGTGCGGTGCGTACCGTGCGGATCGGCCAGATCGCCTGCGGCATAGATCTGGTCGGGTTCGATCTCGCGCAACAGCTTGACGATGATATCGATGTCGCGCTGCGAAAGCGGCGCCTTCTTCAATCCGCCCGTTTCGTAGAAAGGCAGGTTCAGGAAATGGACGTGCGACGGGTCGAGCCCGAACGAACGGTCGGCGGCCTTGGCCTCGGCGCGGCGGATCGCCGCCTTGATGTCCAACAGCTCGCGCGGTTCGGGCTGCCCCTTCACTTTACCGGCGATAAGACGTTTCACCTCATCGAAACGATCCGCGAAACCCAGTTCACGCACCGTATCGAGCTGTTGCAGGACGACGTCGTCGTTGACGGCGAAATCGCCCGACGTCTCGTAGGCCACGTGCACGTCGTGCCCGTGGTCGACCAGACGGATGAAGGTGCCGCCCATCGAAATCACGTCGTCGTCGGGGTGCGGCGAGAAGATCAGCACCTTTTTGGGAAAGGGCTTCGACGGAACGGGCCGCGTCGAGTCGTCGGCGTTGGGCTTGCCGCCCGGCCAGCCCGTGATGGTGTGCTGGAGGTCGTTGAAGACGTCGATGTTGATCTGGTCGTAGGCGTGGCCCTGTTCGAGCAGTTCGCCCAGCGAGTTTTCGATGTAATCTTTATAGGTGAGTTTCAGGATGGGCTTCTTCACCACGCCGCAGAGCCATACCACGGCCTTGCGGACGAATTTCGGCGTCCATTCGCAGGGACCCACCATCCACGGCGTCTGCTCGCGGGTGAGCAGCTGCGCGGCATTCTCGTCGATCACCACCTCGATATTCTGGTGCGCCTGGAGATACGAGGCGGGAACCTGATCCGTGATCTCGCCCTCGACGACCCGCTGCACGATGTGGGCCTTCTCCTCGCCCCAGGCCATCAGGATGATGCGGTTGGCGCGCATGATCGTGTCGATGCCCATCGTGACCGCCATCTTGGGCGTGTTCTCCAGCCCGAAGAAAGCGCCCGACTGGATTTTGCGGGTGTTGTAGGTCAGCTGCACCAGCCGCGTGCGCGAGCGGGAGTAGGACCCCGGCTCGTTGAAGCCGATCTGCCCGTCCTCGCCGACGCCAATGATCATCAGGTCGATGCGCCGCACCGAGTGGTCGTACGACGCGCAGTATTCCGAAACGCGGTCCTCGGGAACCGTACCGTCGGGGATGTGCACGTTCTCGGGCAGGATGTCGATGTGGTTGAGGAACTCCTCGTGGATGCGGTAGTTGCGGCTCTGCTGTTCGGTCGACCGGATCGGGTAGAACTCGTCGAGGCTATAAACGGCGACGTTCCGGAAGCTGATCTGCCCTTCGTGGTGGCGTTTCACCAGTTCCCGGTAGAGACCCAGCGGCGTGCGGCCCGTCGTGAGGCCCAGCACGAAGGGCTGCGACTCCTCGTAGACCTCGTTCGAGCAGTGGATTTCGTTGTACATGCGGATCGCCTTGACGATGTTGTCGGCGACGTACTGCACGCCTTCGTACTCGTTTTCGTAGACCTTGGTGTGGATCTTCTCGTAACGATGGATGATGTCGCGCGGAGCCGATTCGGAAATCAGGCCGCCGTCTTTGGGAAGTGAATACTTGTTGTTCATACGTTTATGTAATTTGTTAATCTTTCTCTCTGTCGGTTTGCTGCCGATCGTGTTGTCGCCGCCGTTGGCGTCGTTTACAAGTCTGACCCCACCCCAAATCCCTCCCTCGGGAGGGGACTTAAGGCGCAAAAACACGCGCCTTGACTGCTGTGGCGGCCCGGCAATTCGCAAGCGATTGCGCTCGTCTGTCGCCTGCAGTTGTCGCACGCGGCCGGACAGGCGGCCGGATCGGTTTTTTACCGCTCCCCGATATTTTTTCACTCCCCCGCAACGCCCCTGTAACGCCTTTGTAACATCGGTTTCGGACCTTTGCAACGGTAAAGAACCATAACAATTACGAAAACGGATAATCCATGTCCCCGCTATTCACCGCAATCGTCGTCATCCTGGCCCTGCTGGCCGTGATGGGCATCGTCGTGGGCGTCGCCAACGACGCCGTCAACTTTCTCAACTCGGCCCTCGGCTCGAAAGTCGCACCGCGCCGCGTGATCCTCTGGGTCGCAGCCGCCGGCATTCTGGTCGGCACGCTCACCTCGAGCGGCATGATGGAGGTCGCCCGCAGCGGCGTCTTCTACCCCGGACAGTTCTCCTTTCAGGAGATTATGATGCTGTTTCTGGGCATGATGCTGGGCAACGTGCTGCTGCTGGACCTCTACAACACGCTGGGACTGCCCACCTCGACCACCGTGTCGATGGTCTTCGGTCTGCTGGGCGCCGCCGTCGCCGCCGCCCTGTTCCGCATCGCCGGCGACCCGGGGACCTCCTTGCAGGACCTCTCGCAGTTCATCAACACGGGCAAAGCCATGGTCATCATCGCGGCGATCCTGTTGTCGGTGGCGCTGGCCTTCGTGGCCGGAACGCTTTTCATGTACATTTCGCGCCTCATCTTCTCGTTCCGCTACGCCGCCGTCTTCCGCCGCTGGGGAGCCGTCTGGTGCGGCATCTCGCTGGCCGGAATCCTCTATTTCGCGCTGTTCAAGGGGTTGAAAAGCTCGGGACTGATCCCGACCTCCGTTTCGGCCTACGTCGGCGACCACGTCCTCGTGACGCTCCTCGCCTTCTGGGCCGCGGCGTCGCTCCTCCTCTACATTTTCCAGCGCATGCGGCTCAACATCATGCGCATCACGATCCTGTCGGGAACCTTCTCGCTGGCCCTTGCCTTCGCGGGCAACGACCTGGTGAACTTCATCGGCGTGCCGCTGGCCGGCTACGACGCCTGGCGCATCGCCGGCGAGGCGGGCAGCGAAACGATGATGATGGGGGCGCTCGAAGCTCCCGCCCGGGCCAACTTCCTGCTGCTGGGCGTCTCGGGACTGATCATGGTGCTGACGCTGTTCTTCTCGAAAAAGTCGCAGCACGTCACCGAGACCGAACTGTCGCTCGCCTCGCAGCACGAGGGCGACGAACGCTTCGGTTCGACCCTCATTTCGCGCAGTCTGGTGCGCGCGACGCTGGTGATGAACACGATGTGGACCGGGCTGATTCCGGCGCGGGTTCAGAAGGCCATCGACCGGCGTTTCGAGCCGCTCCCTGCCGAAGAGCGTTCGTCGGCCCCCTACGACATGGTCCGCGCCGTGGTCAACCTCACCGCCGCGTCGATCCTGATCGCCATCGCCACCTCCTACAAACTGCCGCTGTCGACGACCTACGTGGTCTTCATGGTGGCCATGGGATCGTCGCTCGCCGACCGCTCGTGGGGCCGCGAAAGCGCCGTCTACCGCATCACGGGCGTGATGGCCGTCATCTCGGGGTGGTTCATCACGGCGCTCGGAGGATTCCTCATCGCGCTGGCCGTGACGGCCCTGCTGCTGTGGGGCGGCTGGATCGCCGTGGCAGCCCTCACGGCGCTCTGCGCCTGGCTGCTCGTCCGCAGCCACCTCAAGACGCCCGGACTGAAAGAGGAGGCCGAAAAGGCCCTGCTGCCGCTCGAAACGGCCGAGACCCCCGACGAGGTGCTGTGCGCCTGCATCGGCGAGGTCTGCACGACGATGCAGGAGGTCACGCGCATCTACAACCGCACGCTGGTAGCCGTCTTCAAGGAGAACCGCAAGGTGCTCAAGGAGATGGTGCGCGACTCGAACCGCCTTTTCGAGGAGGCCCGCATCCGCAAATACAACGTCATGCCGACGCTGCGCCGCCTGCAACGGTGCGACATCGACACGGGGCACTTCTACGTGCAGGTCACGGACTACCTTTCGGAGGTGACCAAGGCCCTGATCCACATCACGCGCCCGGCATTCGAACACATCGACAACAACCACGAGGGCATGTCGAAGGAGCAGATCGTCGACCTGATGCGCGTGAACGACCAGGTGGAGGCGATTTTCGACAAGATCAACGACATGCTGGCGACGAAGGATTTCTCGGACCTCGATCTGGTGCTCGAAATGCGCGACAAGCTCTTCGACACGATCGTCGAGGCGATCAAGAGCCAGCTGCGGCGCATCAACGACGTCCCGTCGGGCAGCACCCGCGCCGGGGTGCTCTACCTCACGATCCTCAACGAGACGAAGACGATGATGCTCCAGTCGCGCAACCTGCTCAAATCGCAGCAATATTTTCTGGAGGCCAAAAAATAATGCCGATACGCCATCGTGCAGACAATCCACCCAAACCCTCCTTTGAAAAGGAGAGCTTCAAAAAGCGCCGTGTAACGAAAATGCAACGGGTCCGTCATTTCAGCGAAACGACGGACCCGTATCTTTGCACTGTGAAAACCGGAGAACCGGATTCACAAGTTGGTTTTAGGTTACATAAGTAGGTTAGTGGGAGATGCAGTGACGCGACGTCGCGGCATCTTCGTTTTTGTCAAAAGATGCCGCTTCGCTAAATCACCCTTAAAAAAGGGCGGCTTGAACACGACCGGACAATTATTCCGAATCCCGCTTGTCAAGCGGGTTCTCCATATCCTTGAGGTGAATCTCCAGCGCCCGGACCGAGATCTGAATCTCCCAGATCGAAACGCCCAGCGAACCGACCAGCAGCAGCAACGCCGCACCGAAGACATAAGCCGAAAGCAGCATCAGCCCCACGTAGATCAGAAACATCGTCACCACGCACAGGAACAGGCTCGTGACGCCCAGCAACTGCATCGTGCGCGTGAGGTGGAGCCGCCGGCGGAGGTTGTCGATCTGCGCGCGCGTCACCTTCGAGGGGTGCTGCAAATGCTGCTCCTTGAGCGTGCGCACCAATTGCGCATAGGACAGAAACCGGTTGGTGTAGGCCAGCAGAATCAGCGACACGGCCGAAAACAGCAGGGCGGGGGTCGTAAGCGAGAGTTCTTCCATCGTTATCGGGATTTACGCTGCAAAGATACGCTTTTTATCAAAGCCAAAGGCGAAAGGTTGTAAATGAAAAATTCACCTTTCACCTTACAAAGCGGCGGGACCCGGGGGCCGGATGCGCAACTCAAACCCCCGGGCCGTAATCCGCCGCACCAATCGTCGGCCGTCAGTGATCGGTCTCCACCAGCCGGAAACGGCGGTTGAATTTCAGTTCCAGTCCGTTGTCGAGGGTGATCTCATGGTTGCGGCCGTCGCGTTCGACACCCCGGACGTGCCGCCCCGGATAGTTCGCAGCCACGAATTTCAGGATCGGCTGCGGAATCAGCCCGTCGGGCACGACACCGCCCGGCCGCTCGACATCGGTCCACTCGCCGCGGGCGTCGAAGTCGATCTTCGTGCCGTCGGCCAGCTTCACCTCATAGCTCGGGGCCACGCCCTTCTCCATCGTGGCGGAAACCACCTCGATGTCGTGAAAATACTTTTTCACCAACGTCTTCGCCGCATCGGGCAGTTCGTGCATCCTGACCGGAACTTCGTCACCGCCGGCGAACGCCGCCGTCGCAAAAAGCCCCGCACCCAGCAGGGCAATCCAGAATCTTTTCATCGTTTTTCGTATTTATACACTCCCGCCCCTGCAAAAGCAGGGCCACAAACGCCGCAACGCCTTCCTGTAACTATTGCATGTCCCGGAAGGCGCCGTCAATACCTGATCGTAGGTATTTTTTAAATTTTTATAAAAAATTGTAACCGCTCTTTGGCCGGTGTGAAAAAAATAACGTATCTTTGCCGACCGAAATAGGACAATTATCATCTCAAAACGAACAATATCATCTATGGAACTGAACAAAACCTTTATCGACGGGCTTTGGAGCAAAGAGATCAACGTGACGAGCTTCGTACAGACAAACATCACCCCCTACCTGGGCGACGCCTCGTTCCTCGCAGGACCTACCGAGCGAACGAAGCACATCTGGAACCTCTGCCTCAAGGCCCTCGAAGAGGAGCGTCAGCATAACGGCGTCCGCGCGCTGGACAACAAGACCGTTTCGACCGTCACCTCGCACAAGGCCGGCTACATCGACCACGAAAACGAGCTGATCGTGGGCCTGCAAACCGACGAACTGCTCAAGCGCGCCATCAAACCCTTCGGCGGCATCAACGTCGTATCGCGCGCCTGCAAGGAGAACGGCGTGGAGGTCGACGAGAAGGTGAAGGACATCTTCACCCACTACCGCAAGACGCACAACGACGGCGTGTTCGACGTCTACACCGAGGAGATCCGCTCGTTCCGCTCGCTGGGCTTCCTGACGGGTCTTCCCGACAACTACGCCCGCGGCCGCATCATCGGCGACTACCGCCGTCTGGCCCTCTACGGAACCGACCGCCTGATCGAGGCCAAGCAGGAGGACCTCCGCAACCTCACCGGCCCGATGACCGACGCCCGCATCCGCCTGCGCGAAGAGGTCGCCGAGCAGATCAAGGCCCTGAAGGACATCCGCACGATGGGCGAATACTACGGACTGGACCTGAGCCGTCCGGCGCACTCGGCGCAGGAGGCCGTACAGTGGGTCTACATGGCCTACCTGGCCGCCGTCAAGGAGCAGGACGGAGCCGCCATGTCGCTGGGCAACGTATCGTCGTTCCTCGACATCTTCATCGAATACGACCTCGCGCACGGGACGATCGACGAGTCGTTCGCCCAGGAGCTGATCGACCAGTTCGTCATCAAGCTGCGCATGGTGCGCCACCTGCGCATGCAGTCCTACAACGACATCTTCGCCGGCGACCCGACGTGGGTGACCGAAGCCATCGGCGGACGCTTCAACGACGGCCGCACGAAGGTGACGAAGACCTCGTTCCGCTTCCTGCAAACGCTCTACAACCTCGGTCCTTCGCCCGAACCGAACCTCACGATTCTCTGGAGCCCCGAGCTGCCGCAGGGATTCAAGGACTTCTGCGCCAAGGTTTCGGCCGACACCAGCTCGATCCAGTACGAGAACGACGACCTGATGCGCGAAGTGCGCCACTCGGACGACTACGGCATCGCCTGCTGCGTCTCGTTCCAGGACATCGGCCGCCAGATCCAGTTCTTCGGCGCCCGCACCAACCTGGCCAAGGCCCTGCTGCTGGCCATTAACGAAGGTCGCTGCGAGAACACCGGCACGCTGATGGTCAAGGGCATTCCGGCGCTGTCGGAGGGTCCGCTGCGCTTCGAGGAGGTGATGCGCAACTACAAGATGGTGCTCAAGGAGATCGCCCGCGTCTACAACGAGGCCATGAACATCATCCACTACATGCACGACAAGTACTACTACGAGAAGGCCCAGATGGCATTCGTCGACACCGATCCCCGCATCAATCTCGCCTACGGCGTGGCCGGTCTCTCGATCGCCCTCGACTCGCTCTCGGCCATCAAATACGCCCGCGTGACGCCCCGCCGCAACGCCGAGGGTCTCACCGAAGCCTTCGACATCGAGGGTGAATTCCCCTGCTACGGCAACAACGACGACCGTGTCGACCACCTGGGCGTGGACCTCGTCTACTACTTCAGCGAGGAACTGAAGAAGCTGCCCGTCTACAAGAACGCCCGCCCGACGCTGTCGCTGCTGACGATCACCTCGAACGTGATGTACGGCAAGAAGACCGGCGCAACGCCCGACGGACGCCTCAAGGGAGTGGCCTTCGCCCCGGGAGCCAACCCGATGCACGGCCGCGACAAGAGCGGCGCCATCGCTTCGCTCGCCTCGGTGGCCAAGATGCGTTACCGCGACTCGCAGGACGGTATTTCGAACACCTTCTCGATCGTGCCCAAATCGCTCGGCCCGACGGCCGGAGAGCGTATCGAGAACCTCGTGACGATGCTCGACGGCTATTTCACCAAGGGCGCACACCACCTGAACGTCAACGTGCTGAACCGCGAGATGCTCGAAGACGCCATGGAGCACCCCGAGAAATATCCGCAGCTGACGATCCGCGTCTCGGGCTACGCCGTGAATTTCACCAAGCTGAGCCGCGAACACCAGCTCGAAGTCATCAGCCGCAGCTTCCACGAAAGGATGTAACGGCTTGAAAAGCCGCTTTTAGGGGCGGGCGCAGGATTTGCATACCGGAACCCGGTTTGCGCCCGAACCCCCTTATTCAAAAACAAGGAACAATCATGCTTCGTGTACATTCTTACGAATCCATGGGAACATTCGACGGGCCGGGACTCCGGCTCGTCGTTTTCCTCCAAGGCTGCAATTTCCGCTGTCTCTACTGCGCCAACCCCGACACGATCGAGGCCGGAGCGGGCACATTGACCGACCCTGCGGAGATCCTGCGCATGGCCGTCGACCAGAAGCCCTTCTTCGGGCGGCGCGGCGGCGTGACCTTCTCGGGCGGGGAACCCACCTTCCAGGCTGCGGAACTCGTTCCGCTCGTAAAGTCGTTGAAGGAGGCCGGCATCCACGTCTGCATCGACTCGAACGGCGGGGTGTGGAACCCGGCCGTCGAAGAGCTGCTGGGGCTGGTCGACCTGGTGCTGCTGGACGTGAAGCAGGCCGATTCCGAACGCCACCGCGCCCTCACCGGACGCGAAAACGCGCAGACGCTCCGCACGGCCGCCTGGCTCGAAGCCCACGGAAAACCCTTCTGGCTACGCTACGTGCTGGTTCCGGGCATCAGCGACGCCGAAGCCGACATCCGTGCGCTGGGCGAACGCCTCGGCGGCTACAAGTCGGTCGAGCGGGTCGAACTGCTCCCCTACCACACCCTCGGAGTGCATAAGTACGAGGCGATGGGGCTGGAGTACAAACTCCGCGACGTGCGGGAGAACACCCCCGAACAGCTCGACCGCGCCGCGGCCCTGCTGCGCGAATACTTCCCGACGGTGGTGGTCAACTGACCCGAAGGGGACGTCCGCCGGAGGGAGTGCGGACAACCAAAAATCCGGGACGCCGCGGCGAAAACGCACGGCGGTCCCGGATTTTTTTCGTACCTTCGCCGGAAATCCATTTCTGCGACAATGAAGAACCGACTTCCCGACCTGAACGTCCCGGCCCGCGAACGCATCGGCTGGGTGGACCTCCTGCGCGTGATCGCCTGCTTTCTGGTGGTCTTCTCCCACAGCTGCGACGCCTTCGTCGCCGTGTTCGACAGCGACCGCGCCACCTTCCTGCAAGGAGCGTTGGCAGGCAGTTTCGTCCGGGCCTGCGTGCCGCTGTTCGTGATGATGTCGGGCGTGCTGCTGCTGCCCGTGCGGACCGGAACGGGGGCTTTCTACCGCAAGCGGATCGGCCGCGTCCTCCTGGCGCTGGTCTTCTGGTCGCTGACGCTGCCCGTGCTCTACTACCTGTATATGCGCTACGTCGGGACCTCCAGTCCGTCGATCGACCCCGCGCTGTTCACCGGCGAAGCGACGCTGCACAAGATGTGGACCTTCGTCTTCAACTTCTGCTACGACACCACGCCGCTCTGGTATCTCTATATGCTGATAGGACTTTATCTGATCATGCCGCTGATCAGCCCGTGGCTCGAGCGGGCCTCGCGGCGCGAGTTGCAGAGCGTCCTCGCGATCTGGGGCCTGACGCTGCTGCTGCCCTACGTGAAGATGCTCGCCCCGGCGCTCGGCTACACGGGCAATTACGGCAACACGGGGCTTTACGGCGTCTGCGACTGGAACGGGTTCGGCACGTTCCACTACGTCTCGGGCTTCGCCGGTTACCTCGTGCTGGCCTTCTACCTCGTGAAATTCCCGCCCGCGTGGAGCTGGCGCAGGACGCTGGCCATCTGCATCCCGACCTTCCTCGCCGGATACCTCGCCACGGGGCTGGGCTACGTGGTGATGCAGAAACATTTCCCGGGCAACTACGCCTACCTCGAAATCGTCTGGTATTTCGCCGGCATCAACGTCTTTATGATGACCGCCCCGGTCTTCATCCTCGTGCAGAAGGCCGCCGCACGGCCCCGCGCATGGCTCTCGCGGCTGGCGGGCGCGACGTTCGGCATCTACCTCTGCCACTTCATCTTCGTTCAGGCCGGCTACGACCTCGTGCAGCGGATTCCGGGACTTCCCGCGCTGGCGCGCATCGCGCTGATCGCCTGCGGAGCCTTCGCCGCAAGCTGGCTCACGGTATGGCTCATGCAGCGCTGGCGCGTGACCCGGCGGTTCGTGGAGTGACCGACACGAAAAAGCCCTGCCG
>ERZ791569.1185-NODE-1185-length-10868-cov-2.872931_pt1 | contig 10868 bp, 10 predicted proteins | sample MGYA00509973_ERZ791569 | MGnify/ENA primary metagenome ERZ791569 (study PRJEB30046, sample SAMN00791902) | human gut metagenome | study: EMG produced TPA metagenomics assembly of the A metagenome-wide association study of gut microbiota in type 2...
CCCCGGGACGACGGGCACGACTACGGCCACGGCAAGTACGAAACCTTGGCCACGATCCTCATCAGCATGGCGCTGGGAGTCGTGGGCGTCGGAATCCTCGTCAACAGCATCGGGGCCGTCCGGTCGGTGCTCGACGGCGGAGTGCTGCCCCGGCCCGGGCTGGTCGCCCTCGTGGCGGCAGTCCTTTCGATCGCGGCCAAGGAGATTCTCTACCGCTACACCGTCCGTGAAGGCCGTGCGGTCGACAGCCCGAGCGTCGTGGCCAATGCCTGGCACCACCGCAGCGACGCCCTGTCGTCGCTGGGGACGCTCGTCGGCATCGCCTGCGCCTATTTTCTGGGCCAGAAGTGGCGTATCGCCGACCCCATCGCGGCGCTCGTCGTGGCGGTGTTCATCTTCAAGGTGGCCTTCGATCTGGTCCGCACGGGGCTGAACGAGCTGCTGGAGCGTTCGCTTCCGGCCGATGTGGAGGAGGAGATTCTGCGCATCGTGACGGCCGATCCCGAGGTGTGTCAGCCGCACAACCTGCGGACCCGCCGCATCGGGGCCGCGATTGCCGTCGAAGTGCACGTCCGCATGGACGGGGCGATGACCGTGGCGCGCTCCCACGCCCTGACGGTCGACATCGAACGCCGCCTGCGCGCCCGCTTCGGCGAGGGCACGATGATCGCCATTCATGTGGAGCCGCTGAAATAGCGGGGCGCGGCCGGGCGGAATCTCATCGGCCGCTTTTGCCGGTTCGCCGGAGGCGCGGGCCTTCATTTTGTCCGCATACGGGATGTTTCTGGCACGGATTTTGTTTGTTTTGGGCGGAAAAAATGTGCCGGAATATTGCCGGCGGAGTAGAAAAATTTGGTATTTTCGGAAAAAGTGCTTATCTTGTCAACGTAAAGCCTCCGAAAATTCCGATGTTTTCAAGGCCCGAACAAGGAATTGTAACGACATCAGACAACTAAAAAAGGATCGCCTATCGGGAAAGAAATCTACTCTTAGTAACTAATTAGGAGACAAGAGTATGAACGTGCAAGTATTAAGTGACCAGGTATTGCTTAATCACTACCTTTCAGGTGACCGTAGTGCCATATCCAAACTCATCGAACGCCATAGCCGCAGGGTGAAAGACTACATCCACATGATGGTCAAGGACCGTGATGTGGCCGATGACATTTTCCAGGAGACGTTTATCAAAGCCGTCCGTGTGATCGACGAAGGCCGTTATACCGATAACGGAAAGTTCCTTTCGTGGATTCTGCGCATCGCGCACAACCAGGTGATCGACCACTTCCGCGCACAGCGGCAGAACAAATCCGTGAGCGAGGCCGAAGCCGGCTACGACGTGCTCGGGACGCTGAAGTTGTCCGAGCGTACGGTTGAGGATTCGATGGTCTGCGAGCAGATCGAACGCGACGTGCGCGCGCTGGTCGAACTGCTGCCCTCCGAGCAGCGCGAGGTGGTGATCATGCGTTACTTCTCGGGCTTGAGCTTCAAGGAGATCGCCGAACAGACCGACGTGAGCATCAACACGGCGCTGGGGCGCATGCGCTATGCGCTGATCAACCTGCGGCGGATGATCAAAGAAAAAAATCTGATCTTGAGCTGACCCCGCACAATATTCCCGAATGGGTTGCGTTATATAAATGCAAGCAAGTTAAAACCAAAGCCTATGGAGGATATCGACAAAAACGAGGTTTCAGACAACGGCATCTCCGAGGACGAAGACTTGATGATGCGGGAAGTGATACAAGGTGACGCTGATTTATGTTATCTGCACCACTATCTCTCGGAAGTCTTCCGAAAAGGGGATAATTTTTAAGGGTTAATTTTTGATGGGGAAGGGCGCCGGGAGGCGCCCTTCATTTTAGGGCTTTCTGGCCCGCTTTTTGTTCCTCGTCTCTAAAATTGACCGACTATGAAATTGAGTAACGCAAGCTTGCGGGTCTGGGACTACGGCAAGTGTTTCCGTTTTTATGCCTGTGAAGCCCTTGCCGCAAAGGGTGTCGGGTTTGTCGATCGCCCGTCCGACATACCCGGTTGGGGAGTGCGGGCCGTTCGTTTGAGAGCCCCGGAAGAGAGTCAGATCGAACTTTTCACCTTTTTTGGAATAATCCCATGACACGGATACGGATCAAACGGGTTTACGAAGCGCCGGCGCCGGACGACGGCTGCCGCGTGCTGGTCGACAGGCTCTGGCCGCGGGGCGTACGCAGAGACGCCCTGCATTGCGACGTCTGGGCCAGGGACCTTGCGCCTTCGGCCGGACTGCGCAGCTGGTATCACGCCGATCCCGGGGACCGCTGGGAGGAGTTCCGCCGCCGGTACACCGACGAGCTGCGTGCGTCGCAGGCCGTGCGGGAGTTCGTCCGCGGAATCGAAGGTGCGGACACGGTGACGCTGCTCTACGCCTCGAAAAATGCGGCGGAGAACCATGCGCTCATCCTGCAGGAGTATTTGCAGAGAGCTGCCGGAGGGGCTACAACCGCGTGATCTTCGCGATTTTCGCCTCGCCCTGCCCCGGCAGCGGCTGGAAGACGATGATTTCGGCCTCGTAGGTTTCGGGGCCGGGCGTCGCGGTTTTCGCCGTGCAGATGAAGCGGTAGTTGGTTCCCGCCACGACCTGCGTGGCGACGCTCTCCGGGGTGTAGCTTACGCCGGTCATGCCGGCCGTCGCCCGGCGGAACAGTTCGCGATCGGACGCTTCGAGGGGCCGCTGCCCGGTATAGCCGCCGCACAAAATCGTTTTTTCCTGTTGCTTTTCGGTCCGTTTTTCCGGACTTCCGCATGCGGTCAGCAGCATGGCCGCAAGTGCTGCAATCGTTAATTTCAACATCGCCAGGGCGTTTTAGGTGCGAAAATTACTGATTTTCCGCCGAAAAGCCAAATAAACCGCGTGCAGGTGCCCAGACGCCGCGGTTCCGGGCCTGGGCGTTTCAGTGTTTTAAGGTTCGGTGTGCTATATATGATACGTGTCTTTTTGTGTTTTATGTCCAATTTTGCACCGTTAATTGTCTGAAATGGCGACGGGAACAGACTTTTGGGCCGGTTCGGACATGTGCAAACACGAATCAATTTGTGTGTCTATGAATATGAATAAGAAGATCCTTCCGGCGCTTCTTTTGGCCGTGTGCTGCTGGGCCGGAGCGTCGGCGCAGCAGGTGGCTGTGAAGACCAATCTGCTTTACTGGGCTGCCGCGACTCCGAATGTCGGGGCCGAGGTGGCCGTCGGGAAGCATTCCACGCTGGGATTCTCGGCCAACTACAACCCCTGGACCATCGGTTCGGACAATAAGATCCAGCATTGGTTCATCCGCCCCGAGTACCGTTACTGGGTGACCGAGAAGTATACGCGCCTCTTTTTCGGGGTGCACGCCATCGGCGGCAAGTTCGAGGTCGGCGGCTTCAAGCTTCCGTTCATCGGCGACAAGGTATTCAAGGGGTTGCAGACCAACTATTACAAAGGTTCGTTCGTCGGCGCGGGTATCAGCATCGGTTACCAGTTTTACGTCAGCCCCCACTGGAACCTCGAACTTTCGGCCGGCGCCGGACTGGCCCGCCTGAGCTACCATGCCGAGCCGGTCAGCGGCCCGAAGCGCAGTTCCTACGTCGACTCCAAGCGTTTCCTGCCGATCCCCACCGAGATCGGCGTAACGTTCGTCTACCTGTTCAACTCCAAGAAATAAACGATGCGTCCCATGAAAAAATACTGCTTCCTTTTCGTATTTCTCGTTGCGGCGCTTTCGCTCCGCGCCCAGATCGTGGGCGATGTCGCCGTGACGCGCAAGGTGCTGGCCGAACGCGGCGGCGAGCTGCACATGGTGCTGGAAATATCGGTGTCGCGCAAGGCCGTGACCCGCTCGCAGAGCTGGACGATCCTGCCCGAGCTGAGCACCCCCGACCGCAAGTCGGTGAAACTCTTTCCCCACATCCTCATCAACGGCCGCTATCAGCAGCACATGCAGGAGCGCCGCCGCCGTCTTTCCGGCGCCTACTGGGCCGAGCGGCAGCCCTATATGACGATCAATGCCGATAAAAAGACCGATCAGGTGTTCCGTTACGAGATGAAGGTGCCCTACGAGAGCTGGATGGCCGGCGCCACGCTGGTGCTGCGCCAGGTTCAGACCTCGCCCGGCGGCGTCAGGCGGGTCTTTACGGTCGATGTGAACGGTGCGGTGGACGTTTCCCGCAAGTAAATGCCTGCCCGGATGATGAAACAGCGCGAATGGATGGGGTATGCGGCGGCCGTTCTTGCCGCGGGCGCATTCCTGACCGGGTGCGGAAATATCCGCAAACTGGCCAAGAGCGATCCCGAAGTGGGGGTGCACCTCCCGGCCCGGTCGGCACAGAACCCCGTGGCGCAGGCCGCCGATACGGCCCGCACCCAGAAGATCATTACCTACCGCAAGCAGGACGGCACGGAGCTTTTCATTACGCCCGTGGACGTCGATTCGCTGTCGGGCGAGAAGATGATGTCGGTGGCCATCGACGAGGTGGTCATTTCGGCCTCGAACCGCCGCAACCTGGTGGAGCGCAACGGCAAGATCAACGTCGAGTTCGTCGTGTCGGTCCCGCAGGAATTGCAGGCCCGGAACTGGCAGCTGGTCGTCGATCCGCAGCTGCTCAAGGGGGCGGACACGCTGGCGTTCGATCCGCTGGTTTACAGCGGCGACCGCTTCAGGACGATGCAGCGGCGCGAATATGCGCGTTACGACGACTATCTCGGACGGATCGTCGACAGCGCGGATTACTTCGAGCGGTTCGGCGACAAGAGAGCCTATGCCCGCTATATGGACCGCGTGGCGGAGCAGCGGACGAAGTATGCCGACGCCGAAGCCCGTCTGGAACGGATGACGCCCGAGGAGGCGATGTTCGACAGGCAGGTGGGATGGACGACGCGCGGGGAGCGCCGCCGGCAGTACGCCCGGCTGCGCCGCTACGTCACGGCGACCGACCGCAAGGTGCGGGAACGGACCTCCTACACGCCGGATGCCAGCGACAAGTTCGACCATCTGAACGACTATTTTGCGCCGCGTTACCGGCATGCCTATACGGGCGACGACGTGCTGCCCGGCGGCGGGATCTACACCCGCGTGCAGGGCGAATACCCGGTCGACGGGGGTCGTGAACGCGAGGCTTACATCCGTTCGCTGACGGAGAATCCGGGGCGCGTTTACGGCGAGGTCTATATGGCCGACGATGCCGGGATACGCGCGCTGGCGGGCCGGCGGCTCGCCTACACGGGGCTGCGCCGTCCGGAGGTCGAAGGGCTGCTGCGCGAAACCGGAGACAGCGCCGCCCGTGAGAATTACCGCATCCGCAAGGAGTATGCCGCCGACCGTCTGGCAGCGCTGAACGCCCTCGATACGGCGGAGGTGCGGCGCGGCATGCTGCGCGAAGGAGAGCTGCGGCGCAATTACGAGCGGGCCGTGAACAGCCCTGCGGCTTTCGCGCGCCTGGTGCGCCATCCCTATTATGCCGACGCACGGCTCGACACGGTGATCTGCCGGCCCGACGGGCGGATCGACTATTATTACACCGAGCAGGTGCAGGCCGACGAAAACTCGTCGAAACTCTATCTCTGTCTGGCCGGGGAGGTCGAGGACCGGAGCGGCCGCACGTATAGGATCACCCGGTCGGACACGCTGACCTACAACGTGGCCTCGATGACCACGTTCCTCGACGAAACGACGCGCTACATGCAGCGCATCGTGCTGCGCGACGCCGAGGCCAACGCGCGCTTCTTCTTCACCTTCCCGTCGGGCAAATCGACCCTTGTGGACACGCTGACCGCAAATCGCCGTCAGATCGCCGCCGTGCGTTCGCTGACGCGCGGCCTGATGACCGATCCGGTCTACATCATCGACAGCATCACGCTCCGCGCCACGGCTTCGCCCGAGGGAACCTGGCAGGTCAACGAGCGGCTGGCCCGCGAACGCGCCGAGGCGCTGCGCCGGGTGCTCGTGTCGGAGTTCCGCACGCTGTACGACTCGCTTCGGGTGTCGGGCAGCTATACGCTCGACGAGAACGGACGGCAGGTGCTCGACAGGTCTGCCGGGGAGCAGCTTCCCGACCTGCCGAACCTGCTGCGCACGAAGTGGCTGGCCGAGGACTGGGACGAACTCTACCGGCTGGTAGCTGCCGACACGCTGATCGCCGACAAGCAGGAGGTGCTGGCCATGATGAAGAGGGAGGGCAATCCCGACACCCGCGAATGGCGTATCCGGATGAAATATCCCAAGGCTTACGAGCGTATGCGCCGGGTGATCTACCCGCAGATGCGCGCCGTGGATTTCCGGTTCAACCTCCACCGCCGCGGCATGAAGCAGGATACGGTCTACACGACCGAGGTCGATGCCGAGTACATGCACGCCGTGGAGCTGCTCAAAAAGCGGCGGTATGAGGAGGCGCTCACGATCCTGCGTCCCTACGAGGACCGCAATACGGCGCTGGCCTACATGTCGCTGGGGTACGATGCCGCGGCGTACCGCATTCTGCGCGCTGAGCCGAACGCCGCTTCGACGCCCGACATCCAGTACATGCTGGCCATCCTTGCGTCGCGTCTGGGCGACGAGGAGCAGGCCGTGACCTATTTCCTGCGCTCGGTGGAACTGCGCGAGAGCCTGAAGTTCCGCGGCAATCTCGATCCCGAAATCTCCCGTCTGATCCGCAAATACGGGTTGTTCCGGGAGGATTTCGAATAGATGCCGCCGGAGAGATGAAAACCGGGACGCTCCCTCGTGGGAACGTCCCGGTTTTTTCGTCGCCGGACGTGTCAGCGGTCGCTGTGGAGGCAGTGGTGGGCGTTGCGGAGCTGGAGGGCCAGCGAGAAGGCCGTGATGCCGGCCAGGAGCAGCGTGATGCCGACCCAGACGATGACGGCCGTCGTGCCGATGACCAGCGGCTGGAACAGAATCCACAGCGAGCAGAGCAGCAGCAGCACGCCCGTGAAGATGGTCCAGCCCGAACCGGCGATCTCCAGGGCGCTCATGTCGCCGCCCAGTCCGATGGCGCTGAAACCGCGCATCATCAGCCAGAACCCGAGGAAGATGGGCAGCGTGGCGGCCGAAAGCCCGACGTTGAAGATCAGGATGATGCCGAGGATGATCTCGATGATCCCTCCGGCCATCATCCAGCCGCGGCCCGTGATGAAGTGTTTGTTGGCCGAGGAGAGCACGACCTCCAGGATGCCCGAAATCAGCATCAGCCATCCGAAGACGAGCGACATGCCCAGGTAGCTCTGGGCAGGGTAGACGAAAATCAGCACGCCGACCGCGAAGAGCGCGATGCCGATGATCAACAGCAGCCACCAGTAGCGGACGGCCTGTTTCGAATTTTCGATCAGTGAGGAAAAGTTGTTCATGGTATGAGGAATTTCTTCCTCTCGGAGCAATTTGCGTACCAGAGCCGTCGGGCCGCATACGCGGAAAAGGCCGGACAATCAGCCGGATGCCGGGCGGGGAAGCCGCGGGGCGCAGGGACGGGTTTCGGATTGACGCGGCGGGACCCTGATTAGCGGGGCAGGGTTCGGGTTGGCGGTCCGGGGCGGACTGGGTCGCCGGGATACGGTGGGGCGGGGAGAACCGCTTCGCCGATTTCGGGACGGAGATACCTGCTGTTTCGAAGCGCATCCGTCATGTTTTTCAAAGCGGAGAGCTGGAGCGCGAGGCGACTGTTTCCGAAATGGTTCGTCCGCTCATCTGGAAAGAGATCATATTTATATATAGTATATTTTATTCCATCCTTGTTTTTGGTTTGGCGGAGCAGTTTCGAAGCGGTCGCTCTGCCCGATTTCGCCGTCGGTCTGAAGTGCGAATCTGTTCTTAAAATGCGCATTTTGCAAGACTTTTTTATGCATTTAGAGCGTAATTGCTGATGATTTTTTTGCGAAAAATTAATTAGGATAAAATCTTTTTATTATTTTTGCGACAAAGAGAATCCTCTTTCCTCGTCAAATTGCGAGGGGGGGGGATTTTTCCTTGGCGCCGTTCTCGTGTCAAGTCGATAAAATCCCGAAAACTCGATAAGTAATTTTTCTGGAATCCGTTCAGGGTTTCATTTTGTAGATTGTATCGACTGTTTTAAGTATGGCATTTCATTATGCTTATCACATCCGAAAGCCAAACCGGGAAGCCGGTTCATTAAATCTCATCCTATGAAAAAGTTATACCTATCCTTTCTGGCCATGCTTTGCATGGCAGGAGCGTCCGTACTGAATTCATGTTCGGACGACGATTCCACTTCATCCGGCAACCCCGACATGCCAGAAAGCGGGAATGCCCTGATCTGCAACGGTGTCGTACGGGAAATCAAATCCGCCGTCTACTCGGTCGAGACACCCGGAAACGGCGAAAAGGCAGATGCTTCGGAAGCTGCCTCCGTCTATACGATCTATCTCTCGCCGACGGCAGGGCTTGTGGATGTGGATGGCATGCTGATCGCCGACGATGCCGTGAAGATTACCGTCAAACAACCTTCCGGAGCCGTCGATCTTGCGGCTGCCGGCAACGGAATCGCCTATGGGGAGATCGACGTAAACTCCTCGAACGTCGGAGAAGCTTCGAAAGCAGTTCTCTCGGTCGAATTCCTCTCGGCCCGCGTCGCTCGTATTTCCGCCGAAATCGAAACCGGCGGAAAAACGCTGACGGTTGCCTATTACGGACTGTGCAAGAATTCCGACGCTTCGGAGGAGGGAGATGACGCAGACAAGGTGTTGCTGGATAAAGTTCCGCTGTCGTGGTACCTCGGCCCGGTCAAGGGCGTGGAGTCGCACAACTATTATATGGCCTTCACGGATGCCGAGCATACCGTATCCAAAGGGCGGGTGACGCTCAAAGAGGCGGGTTACCTTTTCGTGGCCGACCTCTATGCGGTTCCGGGCGAAGATGCCTACACGCTTCCCGAGGGTGAATATATGGCCAGCCAGCTCAACGAGGATCACACGTTCACGTCCCAATATACCGGTGTTCAGTATATCGACGCCGAAGGCAATAAGACCCAGTTGTCGCTGGTTTCGGGAGAGCCGTTGAAAGTCTCCCGCGAGGGTGACGTCTGGAGCGTTTCGCTTCGTTTCGTCGATACGGACGGTTCCGAAAAGAGCATCGTCTACGAGGGACAGCTCCAGATCGTCGATCAGCCGGAGGACGGCGGCTTCTACCTGCCGCAGATCGGACGCGACGTGGAAGTGGTCGGATTCAGCGCCACCGCGACCTATTACGGCAACATGCTCGAAGCAGGTACCGGCATGATGCAGATCAACATTTACGACGAAACCTACGACACGGAGGAGGGGCAGGGCGGTCTCGCCGCTGCGCTCGTCGTATTCAACGACCTGTTCGGCAATCCGAAGGAAGCCGTGATCAAGCCCCACGAATATCTGGCCAACACCTCGTTCCAATGGGGGTCGTGGATGCCCGCCGTGGAAATTCCGATGGAGGGGCTGGTATTCCCGCTCGGCACTTATGTCCAGTTGGACGACGGAACCTCTTTCGGACAATTTTCCTACGGAAAGGAGGGCATCATCAAGATCGAGGCCGCCGGTACGGCCCAAGGCGAAGACGGCAAAATAGAACCGGTATACAAGATCGAGTTCAACCTCACCTCGAAGGACGGCTTTACGCTCAAGGGCTCGTACACCGGAGTCATTCCGATCACCGACGCATCCGACGACAAGTCCGATGACGACGGCACCTCGACGCTCGAGCGTGACTACGACATGGATCTGTCGAAGATCAAAAAGGCGCATTACTATACTTCGGATCAGGTCTATATCCAAGGCATCGGCTACAAACCGATCAGTTCCTACGGATGCGGTCTGCAATTCATCAATATCGGTATCGAATGGGTAGGAGACCATCTCGAAGACTTCGTGGATCGCGAGCCGGGCGGTGACATCGTCCGTGTGGAACTTACCACCGAGCCGGGCAAGGAGAACGAAATCACTCCGGGAACCTACGAGGTGACCGAACAGCGCTGGCCGGCATACATCAAACCCGGCGTCATGATGCGCGGCATTATGCTGGACGGCGGTCTGCATGGCAGCCGGTGGATGCACCAGACTTATTCGATGTGGGGAGATGACAACAAGATCTTCGAATACATGGACGGACACGCCCTGCTCTACGACGGTCAGGTTACGATCACCAAGGTCGAGGGCGAAGGCAAGGAGAACTGGTACCGGTTCGAGGTCGACGGCATCTGCGTGCGCAAGCATCATGTGCGCGGAACGTGGGAAGGCCCTGTCGTAAGCCAAACGGGGCGTGCTGCGGCAGAGAAGGATCATCTCGAACCGCCCAGACTGCTTCGCCGCCTGCCGGCTCCGTCGGTTCCGATGAGCCGTCTGGCCGAAGAACTGCCGGGCATCATGTTCCGCAAGGCCGGAATGACCGAATGACAACAGAAAAACCGGATAGCGCGGGGTTTTCCCGAACCCCGCGCTATTAAAAACAATCGTTATGAAAAAGCGAATAACACAAGACGATTACATTAAAGTGAATCGGAAAGCCAGCCGCGAGGCGGAAATAGAGAGACACGGTCACCCTATTTGTTACAAACGGGTGCACCAGTCAAAAAAAGTATATAACCGTAAAAAGATAAAGGCAACTGACAAAGAGTTGCCTTCTTTTTTTGTCCTTTTCACACAATCCGCGTCAATTCTCCGGTTGTAGAATCAATAATGAATCCGTATACCTTCACATCCACCGGAATCAAAGGATGATGCACAATAAAATCAACCGTTCCTCTTACCGACTTCTCTGTATCTTCGAAGCCGTCCAGCCATGAATGAAAGTCGACCCCGCAAAAACGCATCATGTCGATATAATCAGGATTAATGCCCCTTGCCTTCATCTTCTCTAACATTTCTTCGCTATGCATAT
>ERZ791569.1186-NODE-1186-length-10855-cov-2.913704_pt1 | contig 10855 bp, 3 predicted proteins | sample MGYA00509973_ERZ791569 | MGnify/ENA primary metagenome ERZ791569 (study PRJEB30046, sample SAMN00791902) | human gut metagenome | study: EMG produced TPA metagenomics assembly of the A metagenome-wide association study of gut microbiota in type 2...
CTTCTTTCGCTGCGACAGCAAGTTCTCCACACGCGCCTGCAAATAAGTCGCACTGAAAGGCTTCGTTATGTAATCATCCGCGCCATATTCCAACCCCTCCAGTTTACTCTCGATCGTAGTCTTGGCCGTCAACAAGATAATAGGTATATGGCTGGTCGTCATATCCGCCCGGAGTTCACGTGTCATCTCGATACCATTCTTCTCCGGCATCATGACATCGCTGATAATAATATCCGGTACGTACTTCAACGCCTTGCTCCATCCTTCCATACCATCGGCAGCCTCCACCACCCGATAATTCGAAGCGAATATGCTACGCAAAAATACCCGCAACTCTTGATTATCCTCCACTAATAACATCAGTTCCTTAGCGTTTCCCTCTTCCGTTTCCTGTTCTTCTACCACAGAAGAAGCGGTCCCCACCTCCTCCGCGTCCGCAACCAACCTTTCGGACTGAATGGAGGAATTTGCCAAATCCACCACCTGCCCCATTTCCATCGGAGCGTCGGTATCTTCGAGGATAAACTCAACCTCTTTATCGTAATGTTCTTTCCCTTTCAGGAAATCCACTTTGAAACAACTGCCCTCTCCCAAACGGCTATCAACACTGATAGTAGCCTGATGCATCTCTACGAGTTCCTTCACCAGCGAGAGCCCGATACCCGTGCTCGCCTGATTGAAAAGATTCTTATCCACCAGATTCTCAAAACGGACAAACAGCGATTTCTTCTTGTTCTCGGCTATACCGATACCTTGATCCTGTACACCGATGGAAACGATTTCTTCATCCTCACGGATAAAAATCGTAATCATCTTCCCGTTCGGCGTATATTTAAAAGCATTGGAAAGCAAGTTAAACACAATCTTCTCCAGCTTATCCGCATCCACCCAAAGATAAAGATGTTCCTTTTCCGTCTCAAACAAGAAATCAATCCGGTGCTCTTCGGCGACAGCCTCGAAGTTATCCATCACCTTACGGACGAACAGCACGACATCCACACGCTGCACCTGCATCTTCATCTTCTTGTTCTGAATCTTGCGGAAGTCCAATATCTGGTTGACGAGACGAAGCATCCGACTGGTATTCCTTTCTACCACCACCAACTGCTCCCGTGCGTCGGCCGACAACTTATCATTCTTCAGCACCTGCTCCACCGGTCCGGCTATCAACGTAAGCGGCGTACGCAGTTCGTGGGAAATATTCGTAAAGAAGCGCAACTTAATATCCGAGATCTGCTGCTCTACCGATACCTCATGCTTCAACCGATAGATCGTGAACAGAATATAAACAGCCACGAGGATAATAATCAAAACAAAGAGTACATACATCACATACGCCACAGGAGTCTCCCAAAATGAAGGAAGAATCACTATATCCAACGCACGTTCGTTCTCCACCCACACCCCGTCGCTGTTGGTAGAACGGACACGGAGCACATATTTCCCTTTCGGAAGATTCGTATAAGTCACACTCCGCTGCTTGTCGGCAAACGTCCACTGCTTTTCAAAACCGTCCAGTATATATGAATACTGCACATTCTGCGGATTGGTGTAGTCCAATGCCGCAAAATGAATGGAAAAGATGTTCTCGTCATGCGAAAGCACTAACCGGTCTGTATCATCAATATCCACTTTCAGCAACGAGCCGTCTCCGGGTACGACGTCTTCATTGGCTACCGTCAACTTGGAGAATACGATAGACGGAACATAGCTGCTTTTGTGGATAGAATCCGGATTGAAAATAAAGACACCGCCACTGGCACCGAAAAGCATACTCCCTTTGGCAGTCAGCGTAGAGGCCGCCTCACTGAAACGCACCGGAAAAGTAATGCTGCGTTCATCAAAACTCTCGAAGCGTTCTTCCGACGGACTGAACTTGCAAAGCCCGTTCTCCGTACTGATCCATAGATTCCGTTTATGGTCCTCACGGATGGAAAGCAAAATATCCGAAGAAAGCCCATCCTGCACCGAATAGGACTCGAATTTAGCATGACCGTCTTTGTCGATAGATACCAGCTTGTTGAGACCGCCGCCGAATGTTCCCAGATAAAGTTCCTTATTTTGAGTGGGGATAATCCAATGCACGTCATTGTTGCTCAAACTTTGCGTGTCGTTCGGCACACGGGAGAAATGATGGAACTCCACCTCTTCCGGTTTTTCAAAGTTCTCGTCGAAAGCGATAGCCCCCGTAGTAGTCCCCACCCACAGGCGGCCGTTATTGTCGGAAGTAATAAAGCGAGCCTTATAGCAAGGGTCGATAGGATAACCTTTCAGATTATTACGATGATTGATAAACAAAGTCTTCCGGTCCTTGTCCTCCGTGATATAATTGACACCTCCGCCAAAAGTAGCTACCCAAATACGCCCGTGATGGTCTTCGTACACACAATACACGTTATTATCACTCAAACTGTACATATCATCCTCCTGATGAAGATAGCGGGTCAGCTTGTAGGACATACCGTCTGGAGAGGTGGACTCGGCACGGATCAGTCCGTCACCTTTCGTCGCAATCCAGATGATACCTTTTGAATCCTGAATGACGAAATAAGCGGTTCCCCTCATCGGAGTACCGGTGGTAGAGACAGTACCGTTCTCCGTCAGATAACCTTTGTACGTTCTGCGGACATCATACAGACGGAGCATACCGTCTTTCAACCCCACCCACAGGTTACCCAACTTATCTTCGCACAAAGCACGCACCTCGTTATGCAGCGATTCATGCTCGTGCAATACGGGAATCATCATCGAAAAGGGAACATTGCGATATGTCACCTTTTCCAATCCTTTGGAGTGGGTACAAAGCCATAGGTTGCCTTGTTTATCAGAAAAAGCCGAATGAATCTTATTGGAGAAACGCCAGTCGTGACTGCCCAACTCATTATAGAAAGGAACCAGACGCCCTTTTTGCCGGTCGAAGAAAGAGAAACCGCCACCGTACGGATGTACCCAGAGGAAACCGTTCACGTCCTCAAAAATGTGGAAAGCCGGACGCGAACGTTCGGGATTACTGTATTCAATCAGAATCTGTTCGCGGGTGACTACTCCTGTTGCCGGGTTGAAATGAGCCACGACACCCGGTTCTTCCTGTTCAAACCAGACTTCAGAAGAACGGTCTACGTAGGCCGAAAGAATCGGACGGTCGGGCAACGCTTTGCAAGTCAGAGAAGAATAATGTACGGCAGCTTTCGTCTTCAGATGATAGGTAAAGAAACCATCCGAGTCCGTTGTGACCACCGTCTGATCCGGAGCGACTTCGTGAATGGAGGTGATGCGGCTCTTCGTAGGCAGTTCAAACAATGTAAAGTCGCCACCTTCTTTCCGATAAGACCAGATGCGTCCATGATCGGAAGCGAAACGGATGTGTCCGTCATTCTCCTGCGCCGCATAAAAAGCCTGGTTCATGCCACCGTTCTTTCCTTTTGTCTCCGTAAAGTAGGAAACAGGTTCCCGCGTGCCGGGACGAATCAAGCCCAATCCGTTATCCGTCAACAGCCAATCGTTTCCCGCTTTATCCTGATAGACTTTAAAAACATGGAAAGAAGGGAACAATTCCGACTTGCCGGAGTAAATATCCCATGTCAGGCGGTTATTTTCTTCGGGATGGGTCAGGATACGGATCGCTCCGTCATTGTCGGTCAGCAACCAGACAGTCCCGTTCGGCATTACTTCAATGGTATGTACATTGAACGTACTCCCCTCTTCTCCCGCAGCGGGCACTTGCTCGAAAGTCTCCGTTCTGGGATCGAAGCGATGGACACGGTTATCGTATGTCAGCAGCCAGAGGAAACCGTAACAATCCTCATACATACGGTCCACCCTGTTATTGGTCAGACTGATGTAATCTCCCTGGCGTGCCTTATAGGTCTTGAAAGTGTATCCGTCAAAACGGTTGATACCATCCCAAGTAGCAAACCACAAATTGTCTTTATGGTCCTGAAGGATGTTCATGACCGTGTTCTGCGACAATCCGTCCTCTGTAGAATAGTGGGTAAAGAAGCAATGTTGCTGTGTATGTGCCGTGAATACGACAGCCAACAATAGAATTACGGAAATTAAGGTTTTCTTTATCATATATCACTCGATTCTGTGCCGTAAAGATAGAAAAATACTTGCATTCTGGCGCTATCTTCAACAGCTATTTTGCAGAATCGGGAGATATAATCAACGTTTCACATCCAACAACCGGTTTCCGTCCCTCACCGGATTCCAACCATCGTCTCCTGCCAGCACTGTTACCGGCTCATAACCTTTCAGATTTTTCAACTGACGGGAGAATGCCGCACGTGCTTGCGGATTGGCCCCTGCGCCCTTACTTTCATATTCGGCATAAAAGACGGTCTTTTCATTTTCCCGTTTGCCCCAGTTGTGCCAACCTTCGGGAAGTATATGTTTTCCCAATTCGCAACGGACAAACACGGCTTGCGCATACGGTCGCCAAGGACGGGAGAGGTAAACTTTCGCCACCTCTTTATCGGATGTCAGCCGGCAGTCGTAGAAAACGTAGCCGTACTTCTTTCCTTTATCGGTAGAAGGGGCAGTGACGTAGCCATCCCCCTTGCTGTGAATGCGGCAACGATTGAAGACAGCCGTAGACCAGCCGAAAATAAAATCGACCGTTCCTTCGATGTAGCAGTCCTCATAATATTGGCGGCTTTGCTTGCCGTACGTGTAGAGTGTATCCTGGAAGCCGAGAAAACGACAGTTCTTAAAATAGGCACGGTCGGCAGAAACAAAACAGGCAACTGCTTGTCCCACGGGACCCGCAGAGTTCTCGAAGGTGATATTCTCGGCATAAAAATCAGGAGCATAGATGTAACAGCCGGACGAACCGGAAGTTCCCATGTTCTCACCGAATACGTTCTTCTTGTTTGCGAAATCGTCATTGGTCAGTATCGTACCATCTTCGCCAATCAGGGAGATATTAATCTTACTTTCGGGGATGATTATCTTTTCTTTGTAAGTGCCTTTGCGAACAAGGATTGTGGTACGTACATTTTTGCGGAAGTCGGGGACAGCATTAACGGCTTCCTGCACAGTGAAGAAATCACCGCTGCCGTCTTGCGCCACCACATAATCATAATGACGGATACATTTCGCCAATTCCGGAATCTCTTTGCCGATGGCTTCCACCGCCAATCCCGCTACGGTTCTTGCCCCATAGATATTCAAATGAGTATTGTCCTCACGTCCTTTCGGAAAGGCCGGAACCCGATTGGGTTCTACAAACATGAACAGCTTTTTCGACTCTACGGGACCAAGTCCCTGCACCAAGTCGTGCGTGATTTTATTCAAGTCGATGAAGGTCACTCCCAACTCTTTGGCAACATTGCGGGGAGAGTCCAGATATGCCCCATGAGTATCGAACAGAACGGTTCCTTCTTTGGTCTGCTCTTTGGATGTACCGGGTATCCGTCGGATGTCTTTCGCAATAGAAGCGTCTTTCGGCTGAACAAAGTTACGGCGGACGATGGAATTGAATAGTACGGGGATACCGCCTTTCGCACGGGTTTCGTTGACAAACCGACGGAGATTATCGTCGAAAGTAGTTCCCGGATCGGTATGACGGGTAGAATCCGCTTTTTCATCATTATGCCCGAACTGAATAAAGACATAATCTCCTTTCTTCACTTTAGAAATCACTTTTTCCCAACGTCCTTCAGAAATAAAGCTTTTGGAACTGCGCCCGTTGGCGGCATGATTGTCTATCCGTACATCTTCGGAAAAGAAACCGGGAAGCACCATTCCCCATCCCCTTTCGGGATTTCCCCCATCCATCTTTTTATTTGCCATCGTCGAATCACCGATCATAAAGATAGTGACAACAGGTTTATCCGCACGGAATGCAGACAAAAGAATAAAAGCCGCCGCCAGCAGCCATATCATTTTATTTCCTTGTATTTTCATACTTATCTTACTTTAATTGTACTACTCTCCTACATACAAAAAAACGTTTTCCTCTATCACCTATCACCTCCGATAGTCAAACTGCTTATTATCAACCAGTAAGGTGGTGACAGATCCCCATAACCAACCTATCACCCATCTGTCACCTATCACCGTGAAGCCAAGTGCTTATCACCGTAAAGCTAAGTGTTTGCCGGTACAAAGCAAAGAGTTTCAAGCAGCCGAACAGAAAGTTTCAAGCGCTTGAAACTAAAGTTTCCCACTGATGAAACTAGAGTTTCTCACCGGTGAAACTACAGTTTCACGCCGATGAAACCGAAGTTTCATGCCGTGAAACAAAAAGTTCGCTGTGGTGAAACAAGTGGAAACAAGCCGGCAAAGGACCGTTTACCCCATTTCTCTTACTTGTAAGGGTACCAATTGCTATTTTCTTTGAAAATATTCTCCGGTGTATACCTCAAGGCTTCCTTCTTTGTAAGCTGTTTGCTCCATGCCACGCGTCCCGATGTATCCGCACCGTCTCCTGTGTTTCCAAATTCCGCATAACGGGCTGTTCTCTCATTCTCCGGATTCTTCCAATTATGCCAACCTTCGGGACGGATATGTCCGCCAAACTCACAATTAATAAAAGCCGTAGCGGCATACGGACGCCAAGGACGGCCTAAATAGACCTTTTTCACTCCAGGGGCAGCCGTCAGCTTGCAGTTTTTAAAGACATAGCCGAATTCTTCATTTTGAGGAGTCGAAGCGGCAGTGATATACGAATCACGTTTGCTATGCAGCTCACAGTATTCGAAAAGTGCAGTGGAAGGTCCGAAGATAAAATCGGTAGTACCTTCGATGTAGCAGTTGGTAAATAAGAGCCGTGCCCCTTCCGAACCGGTATAGATAGTGTCCTGATTTCCCAGAAAACGGCAGTTTATGAACATCAGCCGGTCTCCTTCGGTATGGAGGGCAACGGCCTGCCCCAAAGGAGCGGCATTATTCTCAATCGTCAAATCCTTGAAAGTGATATCACTACCCTCCACTTTCACAGTGTAGGTACGGAATGTCCCCATCTTATTGATATTGGCATGATCATCGTACGTAATAATCGTCTTTTCGGGATCTTCACCTACCAGTTGCACGTTCTTCACCCACGAAGGAATCACTAGCTTTTCTTTATATACCCCTTTCTTTATATAGATAGTCACCGTATAATCCATAAAAGCGCGTACCGCCTCCACAGCGTCCTGGATATTACGATACTTACCCGTTCCATCACGTGACACAACCAACGTGTCTTGCTTTTGCTGTTGCTCATAGGGCAAAAGACGTTCATATTCCAGACTCGCCATTATGAACGGTCCTACCGCCTTCGGGTCATTATTGCGAATCGTTTCATTGATATAATAATCATAATCGCCTGAACGGTATACTTTTCCTCCCAATCCTGCCACCGCGCAAGCCTTCGTGACAGTTACCACTCCATTCTTGTCCACTTCGATAAAATTATTCAGGAAACCTTTATAGCCTTTCAGCGCCACATTCAAATATGATTTATCAATATATCCCAGCCGTACCGCCTTGAACAAGGAATAAATAAACATAGCAGAGCAGGAAGATTCCACATAATTCCCCTTATCCCCGCTTCTGTCCATCACCTGATACCATCCTCCGGTCTTCGGGTCTTGAAGTTTCTTCACTTGTACGGCAACATTATTCAAAATATCCAGCAGAGAATCTCTTCCGACTTCATGCTGCGGAATAAACTCCAGCGCATCAACCAAAGCCATCGCATACCACCCCATCGCACGTCCCCAAGTGTGCTTGGACTGTCCCGTGACGGGATCCGCCCAACGTTCGGTGCGGCTCACGTCCGCCGCATGGCGATAAAGCCCGTTCTTTGGATCGTATGTGTGGCGGGCACAGGTCACAAACTGATTGATTACATCCGTATAAGCCTGCGGAAGATTATTACGGAACGCATATTCCGCGTAGAAAGGAGCTCCCATATAAATGCCGTCCAGCCACATCTGATGCGGGTAAATCTTTTTGTGCCAGAAGCCGCCATCCGCATTGCGAGGCTGCCCTTCGAACTGGCTGTAAAGCAAGTCGAGCGCTTTCTTATACTTGGGATTCTTCGTCTGCTCATAAATACGGAAAAGGATTTTACCGGAGTTGATACGGTCGAGACTGTAATCGGTCAGCTTATAAGCGGTAATCGTCCCGTCTTCATGTACCATTGTGTCTGCGTAAGCGATGGCGTAATCACGAATCTTCTTATCGCCATACGCATCATATACATCGAGCATAGCCCCCAATTCAAGTCCGTGACAATAGTCCCACTTCAACTTCGGCTGGAAATCAAGCTGCCAGGATTCGGGGCAACGGATCATTTCCGATTCAGTCATCCTCACCGACCAGGGCAATTTGCTGTCTACCTGCTGAGCCGACAATACTAAAGGAACGGTTGTTATGAATAAAAACAATATAAAAAAATCAGAAAAGAGAGTCCGTCTCATGGATTGCTATTTTAAGGATTAAACATTCAGGTCTTTTCACGGTACGAAAGTAGCACTTTTCCTCCAAAGCCTATGGGATTTTTTAGTCAACTAGGTGTATTTTTTGTTTTTCGTGCACGGAAACGACTAATTTTGTGCACGTAAACGTCAAAAATGTCCATTTTTGATGCAATATCTGATAAATTAAGAGTTTCGTTTTGGAAGAAAGCGGAAAAGGTCGTACTTTTGGCACGGTTTACAACTAATACCCTCTGGGGAAACACAGTAATATATCATTAAAACAGAGAAAAAAGAACAGAATGGAAGAAGTATTCAAGTACATTATCGGTCTTGGAGCGGCAGTAATGATGCCGGTCATTTTCACAGTCTTAGGAGTATGTATCGGTATTAAACTACCGAAAGCGCTGAAAAGCGGTTTATTAGTAGGTGTCGGTTTCGTCGGTTTGTCGGTAGTCACAGCGTTGCTTACCAGCAGTCTGGGTCCTGCACTGAGTAAAATGGTAGAAATCTACGGATTGGAATTGGGTATTTTCGACATGGGTTGGCCTTCTGCGGCAGCAGTAGCCTATAATACCTCTGTCGGTGCTTTTATTATTCCGGTTTGTTTGGGAGTCAACTTGCTGATGTTGCTTACCAAAACGACACGCACTGTCAACATCGACCTTTGGAACTACTGGCATTTCGCTTTTATCGGAGCGATCGTTTATTTTGCTTCCGACAGTATTCTTTGGGGATTCTTCGCCGCTATCATCTGCTACATCATCACGCTTGTAATGGCGGATATGACTGCTCCCGCTTTCCAGAAGTTTTATGACAAGATGGACGGTATCTCTATCCCTCAGCCGTTCTGCCAAAGTTTTGTTCCATTCGCTATTGTTATCAATAAATTACTTGATATGATTCCGGGATTCGATAAGTTGAATATCGATTCGGAAGGTATGAAAAAGAAATTCGGACTGATGGGCGAACCGTTGTTCCTGGGTATCGTAATCGGTTGCGGTATCGGAGCGCTGGGTTGCGCAAGCTGGCAAGAAGTAGTGGACAGCATTCCCGGCATTTTAGGATTGGGTATCAAGATGGGAGCCGTCATGGAGCTGATTCCTCGCATCACGGGACTGTTCATCGAAGGTCTGCGCCCCATTTCCGATGCCACGCGCCAGATGATAGCCCGCAAATTCGGTGAGAATGCCGGTCTGCACATCGGCATGAGTCCGGCCTTGGTCATCGGCCACCCGACGACACTCGTCGTATCGTTGCTGCTTATTCCCGTCACGCTGTTCCTCGCCGTCGTCCTGCCGGGCAACCAGTTCCTGCCTTTGGCTTCGTTGGCCGGCATGTTCTACGTGTTCCCCATCATCCTGCCCATCACGAACGGCAATGTGGTGAAGACGTTCATCATCGGCCTTATCCTGATGGTCATCGGGCTGTATTTCGTGACGAACCTCGCGCCCTACTTCACCAGTGCGGCACACGATGTGTTCAACATCACGAAGGACACGGCCGTGGCCATCCCCGAAGGTTTCGAGGGCGGTGCGCTCGACTTTGCCTCCAGCCCGCTGGCATGGGTCATCTTCCACCTGACACACACGGTGAAATATGTGGGTCCGGCCGTCCTCGTGGTCTGCACGCTCGGACTGGCTGTCCTCAACCGCCGTGCCATCGTCCGCAAGAAGTACTAAGACGCGGACGCATACCACGCATTTGAATCTAACATCACATAATCAAAAACAGAAAGAAAATGAAAAGATTTGCATTGGCTCTTTGCCTCGGCCTCGGCGCACTGGCGACGAACGCCCAGATGAATTACAAAGTACAGACCGCCTGCCATCCGCAGGATGTCAAACACTACGACACCGAACGCCTGCGCAGTGCTTTCATGATGGACAAAGTCATGGCTCCGGATGAAATCAACCTCACGTATACCCTGTATGACCGTCTGATTTACGGTGGAGTGATGCCGGTAAACAAGGTTCTGAAACTGGAGAAGTTCCATGAACTCGGACCGGAAATCACCTACTTTTTGGAACGCCGCGAATTGGGCGTAATCAATGTCGGTGGAGACGGTGTGGTAACTGTAGATGGCAAAGCATACGAAATGAAGTACAAAGAGGCTCTCTACGTAGGTTGTGGCAATAAAGAAGTTACTTTCAAGAGCAACGATCCCGCCAAACCCGCCAAATTCTACATCAACTCGGCTCCCGCATATAAGCAATTCATCACCCAGTTGATTACGACTGACGCAAAGTTACAGAAGGCCAACCCCAAGAAATACGTTTTGGGCATCTCTGACCATTACGGCAAAATGGAAGAAAGCAACGACCGTGTGGTCAACCAGTTAATCGTAAAAGACGTTTTGGAGAAAGTGAAAGGCGGCGGCACGAACCAACTGCAAATGGGACTCACCGAATTGGCTCCGGGTTCCGTATGGAACACAATGCCGGCCC
>ERZ791569.1188-NODE-1188-length-10828-cov-3.951081_pt1 | contig 10828 bp, 9 predicted proteins | sample MGYA00509973_ERZ791569 | MGnify/ENA primary metagenome ERZ791569 (study PRJEB30046, sample SAMN00791902) | human gut metagenome | study: EMG produced TPA metagenomics assembly of the A metagenome-wide association study of gut microbiota in type 2...
AGGAATTTCTTTCTTATTAATAACTTTCTTAGACTGAACATCTTTTTTACTATTGTTATCATCTTCTTTAGTATGCGTTTTAATGCCCATAACAATAGGTAAGATAATAGGAACTCTACCAGTCTTATCTGAAAGAATTGGCATAAGCCCATTAATAATTTCTGACTTCATATCATTAAAGTTAAAGAATTTCTTTTTAAGTTCCTTATTAATAATAATTTCTGCATTATGTTGAATTTCCTTAATTAAATCAGTATTTTCATTAACCAGTATATAACCTCTAGTAGTAATTGCAGGACTACCTAAAAGAATCTTATGCTCAATATCGATATTAGCAATAATAACTAGAATACCATTAGTACTCATAAGAATTCTATCCTTTATAACTGCAGACCCAACATCACCAATTCTTGAGCCATCGACATAAACTTCACCAGCTTGTACTTTACCATCTTTATATAACTGTCCTTTATCAAGAGCAAGAACATCACCATTTTCTAAGACAAAAGTATTTCTTCTTGGAATGCCACACATAACACCTAAATCTGTATGTTTTTTAAGCATTCTAAATTCACCATGGTAAGGAACAAAGTATTTAGGCTTAAATAATCTAATCATAAGTTTAAGTTCTTCTTGATTAGCATGCCCTGAAGAGTGAATTTCACTCATTGTATTAGTAAATACCTTAACACCTTTTTTATAAAGCTTATTAATAGTTCTTGATACAGAAGCCGTATTACCTGGAATAGGGGAACTAGAAAAAACTACTATATCATTAGGCATCAAACTAATTTGTCTATGTGTACCAGCAGCAATTCTAGATAGAGCCGCTAGTGGTTCACCTTGGCTACCAGTACAAAGTAAACATACTTCACCAGGTTTTAAATGATTAGCCTCTTCCGCAGTAATAATAATACTCTTATCCTCAAAGTAACCACACTTAAGAGCAATATCAACCATGTTTTCCATACTTCTACCAAATAAAGCAATTTTTCTATTATTCTTTTTACAAGTTTCAATAATATGTTTAATTCTATAAACATTTGAAGCAAAAGTGGCTAGAATAATTCTATTACTAGTATAAGTAGAGAAAATTTCTTTTAAGTTTTCATCAACAACACTCTCACTAAGAGAAGTGCCAGGACTCATTGCATTGGTAGAGTCACTCATAAGTACACTAACACCTTTTTCACCAATTCTTGCCATCTTATGTAAGTTAGCCATTGGTCCAATAGGAGTCATATCAAACTTAAAGTCACCAGTCATAACAATAGTACCATCAGGAGTCTCTATTGCAAGACCATGAGAATCAGGTATCGAGTGGGTTGTTCTAAAAAATTCAATATTAAAATATTTAGTTTTAATTACAGTGCCTTCATCATAAACAACCATGTCTTTGTAGACAATATTTCTTTCATCTAATTTTTTATCAATAAGCTCTTTAGCATTAGCGGGAGCATAAATCTTTGGAATAGCAACCGATTGCAAAAGAAAAGGAATACTACCAATATGATCTTCATGTCCGTGCGTAATAATTAAAGCCTTAATTTTACTTTCGTTTTCTTTTAAAAATGTATAGTCTGGTATAACATAATCAATACCAAGTAAGTCATCATCCGGAAACATAACACCAGAATCGACAATAATAATTTCATCACCATGCATAACAGTATACATGTTTTTGCCAACTTCCCCAAGTCCTCCTAGGGGAATAATTTTTGTATTCATTTAATTTCTCCTTTCAAAATATTTTTTCTCGTTAAAAAATAAAAATTTAATATATTGAATTTTAAAAGAATAACCACTGCCTAATAATTATACAATAATTTTGTTAAAAAAGCAAATGGTAAATTTTATCTTTACATATAGAGTGTGAACCTAAGGTTTCCCACTCATCTTTGAAGCCTAAGTGTCTTCAAAGAGAAATATGGAGCCAAGTGTGTCTCCATATTTAAGAATCAGTCATTAAAAAACAAAAAAATACCTTGTATTTACTATAAACATGTGCTATAATATAACTGTCTTGAAGAAAGAGTGGCATAAAAATCCACTCTTTTATATATATTAATTAGGAGGAAATATGACAGTAGAAGAAAAAATAAGAGAAATGCTTGAAGGACCAGTCAGAGAAGTAGGAGTAAGAATAGACTCCATAAATCTAGAAAAGGAAGATAATAATTTATATCTAAGAATCGTAATAGATCGTGATGAAATAATTGATATAGATAAATGCGTTGAAGTAACAAATATTATCAATCCAATACTAGATAGAGAAGATCCTATAAAAGAATCATACACTTTAGATGTATCGACAAAGGAGAAGGGAAGATAAAAATGAATCAGAAACAAATGAAAGAATTTATGAAAGCATTAAATGCTATCGCTGAAGAAAAGAAAATAGATAAGAATGTAGTTGTTGAAGCTATGGAACAAGCTATGGCAGCAGCCTACAAGAAAAATGAAGGATTAACTAATGTTATGGCTAAAGTTGATGATGTAACAGGAGATATTAGAATCTATTCATATAAGACAGTAGTAGAAACAGTAGAAAATCCTGACTTAGAAATATCATTAGAGGATGCTTCTAAAGAAGTAGAAGGAATTGAACTTGGTGATACTATTAAAGATAAAGAATTACCACTTAAAGATTTTGGTAGAGTAGCAGCTCAAACTGCTAAGCAAATTGTTGTTCAAAGAGTAAAAGAAGCAGAAAAACAAAGCATATCAGGAGAATTCCAAGATAAAGATGGTGAATTAATGGTTGGAACATTATCAAGAGAAGACCAAAAGAATTACTTTGTTGACCTAGGAAGAGCAAGTGGTATTTTACCAAAAGATCAAATAATACCAGGTGAAAAACTAGTTATGGGTTCATCAGTAAAAGTATATGTATCAAAACTAGAACTTGGACCAAAAGGACCATTTATTATGCTTTCTAGAAGTCATTATGGCTTTGTAAAAAGATTATTAGAAATAGAAGTACCAGAATTAAATGATGGCACAGTAATGTTATATTCAGTAGCTAGAGATGCCGGAAGTAGAACTAAAATAGCTGTTTATACTGAATATAATAATGTAGATCCAATTGGTGCTGTAATAGGTGAAAAAGGAAGAAGAATAGCAGCCGTTTTAAAAGAATTAAATGGTGAAAAAATAGATGTAATATTATATGATAAAGATCCAGTTAAATTTATTACTAATGCTTTAAGTCCCGCTAAAGATATTAAAGTAACAATTAAAGATGAAAACAAGAAAGAAGCATTAGCAGTAGTTGGTGACAACAATTTATCTCTAGCAATAGGTAAGAGAGGACAAAATGTAAAATTAGCTTCTCGTCTTACACATTACAAAATCGAAGTAAAAAGTCAGTCAGCTGTTAATGAAGAAAACGCTGAAGAAGTGGAAGCATCTGAGAAATAAAATGAAAAAAGTTCCATTACGTAGATGTGTTGTAACTAAAGAACAACTACCTAAAAGTGAATTACTTCGTATAGTAAGAGATAAAGAAGGACATATTTTTCCTGATTTAACTGGTAAAGCAAATGGTCGTGGTGCTTATATTAAGAAAGATATAAACGCCTTAAACTTAGCTAAAGATAAAAAAATATTAGAACGTGCATTAGAAGTAAAGATAGATGATACTGTTTATGAAGAGATAGAAAAAATAATAAAATAGGAGGTGATACATATGATGAATGTATCCGAATATGCAAACGATGTTGGAAAGAAAGTATCGGAAATATTAAAATTATGTCAAACCCTAGATATCAAAGTATCTAATGAAGAAGATATGTTATCTGATGATGATATAATTATGCTAGATAATGAAATAGCAAATATGGATGAAGAAGCGGAAGTTGAAGAACTAGAAGAAGAAATTGAAGACTTCGATGATTCTTATGAAGAAGAACTAGAAGAGATAACATCAAATGATAAGGAAGAAGTACACAAGAAAAAGAATTCTATCAAAAAAGATATCAAAAAGAATGATTTTAGGGCTAAAAGAAAAGAAATGTACAAACATAAAGAAAAACTACAATCAAATACTAATACTAATAGTGATGATGTAGTAGCCTACAAAGAAAATATGACTGTAGCAGAATTAGCAGGAGCCTTAAATGTACCAGCAGCAACATTAATAAAAAAATTGATGGCTTTAGGTATGCTAGTAAATATTAATGCTTCTCTAGATTTTGATACTGCTGAAATCTTAGTAGCAGACTTCAATAAAACATTAAAAAAAGAAAGTACTATGGATGAGACTAATTTTGAAGAATTAGAAATAGTAGATAGGGAAGAAGACTTAATAGAAAGACCACCAGTAGTAACAATAATGGGACATGTAGACCATGGTAAAACAACCCTTTTAGATACTATTAGAAAAACTAATGTAGCAAGTGGTGAAGCTGGAGGAATAACTCAGGCCATTGGTGCTTATCAAATAGATTATAATGGCAAAAAGATAACTTTTATTGATACTCCAGGACATGCAGCTTTTACTGAGATGCGTGCTAGAGGCGCATCAATAACTGATATCGTAATTATTATTGTAGCAGCTGATGATGGCGTTATGCCACAAACTAAGGAAGCAATTGATCATGCTAAAGCAGCTGGCGTACCAATCATAGTAGCAGTAAATAAAATAGATAAACCTACAGCTAATGTTGAAAGAGTATTAACAGAAATGTCCGCTAATGGCTTACAACCAGAGGCTTGGGGTGGAGATATCATGTTTGTTAATATCTCAGCAGTAACTGGTGAAGGAATAGAAGATCTTCTAGAAAGAATTTTATTACTAAGTGAAATGGGAGAATTAAAAGCTAATCCAAATCGTTATGCTATTGGAACTGTTATAGAATCTAAATTAGATAAGGCAAGTGGTGTAGTAACTAACTTACTTATTCAAAATGGTACCTTAAGATTAGGAGATCCAATTGTCGTAGGTACAATATCAGGACGTGTCAGAACTCTTAAAAATGATAAAGGTGAAAACTTAGTTGAAGCTCTTCCATCAATGCCAGTATCTATAACAGGATTACCAGAAAGCCCATCAGCAGGAGATAAGTTTATGGCTTTTGAAAGTGAAAAGAAAGCTAAAAAGGTAGCAGAACAAAGACAAGAAATAGAAAAAGAAAAGAAAAATAAACCAAAAACACAGGCTTCATTAGCAGATCTATTTAATAGAAAAGAAGCTGGTGAAAAAGAAATAAATATTATATTAAAAGCTGATGTTAAAGGTAGCGAAGAAGCAGTAAAAAACTCATTACTAAAACTAGACATTGAAGGCATGAAAATAAATGTTATCAGAAGTGGTATTGGTGCTATTTCTGAAAGTGATGTTGTATTAGCAGAAGCATCAAATGCTATTATCATCGGTTTCAATATTAGACCAGATCATAAAATATCTGAAACTGCTAAAGATAAAGGTGTAGATATAAGATTATATGATATTATTTACAAAGTAGTAGAAGAAATGGAAGCAGCTCTAAAAGGAAAACTAGAACCAGAATATGAAGAAGTTGTATTAGGAGAAGCTGAAGTAAGAAAATTATTTAAGTTCTCTAAAGTCGGTACCATAGCGGGTTCTTATGTAACATCAGGAGTAATAAAAAGAGGGGCAAAAGCTAGAGTAATAAGAGATGGTGTAGTAGTAAATGATAGCATAATTGCTACTCTAGCTCGTGAAAAAGATCAAGCTAAAGAAGTAAAACAAGGTTTAGAATGTGGAATAACTATCGAAAACTTTAATGATATTAAAGAAAAAGATATAATTGAAGCATATGAACTAAAAGAAGTGAGGAAGTAGAATAATATGAGAAATGAATTTAGTTCTGAAAAATTAGGAAGTCGTGTACCAAATTGTACAAGAAAAGAGTATAGCGAAATATTAGCAGTACATTTTATTACAGAAGATAGAAATAAAGCTAAAGCACAAAAAGAATATCAAACGAGAGGAACTAAAAAGTATACTAAAGAAGGAATTATAGATAGATTATCTGCTAAACCATATAATTTTAGTTTAATAGCTCCTAGAAAAAGTAGTAGAGATGGTGTAAATTTAACTGGTGATGAACGTTCATACTATTATGGATATTATACTTTAGGAACTGAAAAAATTGCTATTCAACTAAAATATCCAGATGTCAAGAGAATGGCAACTATTGAAGAAATAGGATATAATGATGCTAAAAATGGTATATCATTAGCGGATCTACCTATAGAAATAAAAGAAAATAGAGAGTATTTACTATGCTTTTTTATATCCTAGTATATAAAAAAGCATTAGAAGAATTATTAAATAATAATAAAAATTTAAGAAAGTAGGAATAATATGAAAGAAACAGAAATTAGCATAAATCGTAGGAAAAGTGATTATGTAAAGATAAGTGCAGCATCTATGTCACAATATCAAACAGATAAAGATTTTAGAGAAAAAAGAGATAAAGAAAAAGCTATGAATAAATTAAATACTAGTGGAAATAATCCTATACTAATTGAAAAAGGAAAACAGGATAGATTAGCGGGGTTATTCACAGAAGGAAATTTTTATAATATAGAAGGAATAACTGGAAAGTATAATTTAGTATCATACCACTATGGATATACAGCCTTAGCAAGCAGAACACTAGCAGTATCAATTCCAGAAAAAAAATATACTGATGATTCGCTAAGGATGATTGGCTATAATGATGCACAAGATGAAAATATTGTTTTTGAAGAATTACCTGAAGCGGTTAGAGAATGCGCAGCCTATCTAGAAGGATATAAATTAGGTTTAGAAAAAAGTAAAACTAAAAAAGCAAAATAAAAGGAGATAATTATGAGTGTAAAATTAGATAGATTAGGACACATCTTTACTGAAGCAATATCGAAAATAATAAATGAAGAAGTAAAAGATGATGATATCAAATTTGTAACCATAACCGCAGTTGATATAACAAATGACTTATCTTATGCTAAAGTATATTTTACTAATCTAATAGACACTGATAGAGAAAAAGTAACTAAAGCATTAAATAGAGCAAGTTCCTTTATTCGTGGTAAACTATTTGATGAAGTAGAAATAAGAAAAATGCCTGAGTTAACATTTGTTTATGACGAATCAATTGAATATGGTAACAAGATAGAAAAGATAATTGATGAAATAAATAAGGAGGAGTAAGTATGAACAATATTATTGACAAAATACAAAGTAGCAATAATATTGTTTTACTTTGTCACAATAATCCCGATGGTGATGCTATTGGTAGTACATTAGCTATGTATCACGCCTTAAAGAAATTAGATAAAGAAGTAGATATAGTAATTAATAAGCCACCCAAAAGATTTAACTTTCTAGAGGGCTTTCAAGATATTAAAGAAGAAAGTAGTAAAGATTATGATACCGCTATTATATTAGATACTGCTAACATAGATAGAGTAAATGATCCAAGTGATATTTTAAATAGAGTAAAGAGAAAATATGTAATTGACCATCATATCAGTAATACCAAATATGGAGATGAAAATCTAGTTAAAGAGCGACCAGCCTGCTGTCAGATAGTATATGAAATAATAAAAGAATTAAATATCGAGATAACCAAAGAACTAGGAGAACCACTAATGACTGGCTTACTTACTGATACAGGTGGTTTCTCACATCAAGATGTTTTACCAAGTACTTTTGCCATGGCTGAAGACTTAAGTAAAATAGTAAATATATCTCTTCTTTATGATAAAGCCTTAAGAACAATAACTATAAATCAGTTTAATATTAAAAAGATAGCTCTAGATAATTTAGAGTTCTATTATAACGGAAAAGTAGCTATATCATATATAACAGAAGAAGATATGATAAATACTGGAGTAGACCAAAATGACTGCGGTATTCTAGTAAATATCCCTCTAGAAATAGAAGGAATAGAAGTATCAATATTCTTAAGAAGATATAAAGAAGAAATAAGAGTATCACTTCGTAGTAAACATATTAATGTAAATGAAATAGTAAAAGTATTTGGTGGCGGAGGCCATATTAATGCTGCTGGTGTAACAGTAAAGATGCCTTATGAAGAAATAAAAAAACAAGTACTAGAGGAAGTAGGTAAGAGAATCAATGAATGGAGTATTAGTAGTAAATAAGCCAAAAGATTATACAAGTAGAGATATCGTAAATATCATATCTAAAAAGTTTAATACCAAAAAAGTAGGTCATACTGGAACATTAGACCCATTAGCAGAAGGCGTTCTAATAGTACCGATAGGAAAAGCTTTAAAAGTAGCAGAACTACTAACATCAGAAACCAAAGAATATGTAGCAGAAGTCATACTAGGTTATGAAACAGATATGTTAGATATAACAGGAACAGAAATAAAAAGAAATATTCCCAAAGTAACTAAAGAAGATATCGAGAAAACACTAAAAAAATATACTACCAAATATCTTCAAGAAGTACCCATGTATTCAGCAGTCAAAGTAGGAGGAAAAAAACTCTATGAATATGCTAGGAATAATATACCAGTAACTCCACCTAGTAAAGAAGTAGAAATATACTCCTTAGATTTATTAGAAGACCCCAAGTATCTAAATAATACCATTGAGTTCAAAATAAAATGTAAAGTGAGCAAAGGAACATATATAAGAAGTCTAATTAGAGATATAGCTTATGACTTAAATACCTATGGAACAATGAAAAACCTAGTACGAACAAAGCAAGGAATCTTTTCCCTAGAAGACTCTTGTACACTAGAAGATATTCAAAATGATAACTATAAATTACTTACCATAAGAGAAGTACTACCAAGAATTCCCGTAACTATAATAGAGGGAGATACCCTAAAGAAAGTACAAAATGGTATGTCTCTTCCCATTTTTTTTAATTCAGAATTATCATTACTAATAGACCATAAAGGAAGAGAAATAGCTATCTATAAAAAAGAAGAAAATATGGATAAACCATATAAAATGATTGAGGTAAACAATGAATAAAATAAGAGTAATGAATGAACTACTATCAAATAAAATAGCAGCAGGAGAAGTAGTAGAAAAAGTCGTATCAATAGTAAAAGAGTTAGTAGAAAACTCCGTTGATGCCAAAGCAACAAATATTAAAATAGATTTAAAAGAAGCAGGTATCCGTGAGATTATCGTAACTGATAATGGTATCGGTATGAATAGAGAAGATGCCCCATTAGCTTTTCAAAGACATGCAACTAGTAAATTATATACCGATGATGACTTATGGAATATATCTTCCCTAGGTTTTAGAGGAGAGGCTCTTCCCTCAATTGCCGCTGTATCCGATGTCATATTAAAAACATGTGATGGAGAAGTAGGAACAATGGTTCACATCAAAGGAGGTAAAATAGAGAAAGTAACAAATTCTGAAGCAAGAATAGGTACTCAAATAACCGTAACTAGTATGTTCTATAATACCCCTGCCAGACTAAAGCATTTAAGAAGTCCTTATGCCGAACTAGCAAATGTTGTCGAATATGTCAATAAAATGGCCTTATCATATCCAAGTATCAAGTTTAGACTAACTAATGACGATAAAGAAATCCTAAATACCGATGGTAGCGGTAATCAATTAAAAGTAATAAAATCAATCTATGGCTTGGATGTTGCTAAAAGAATGTTAGAGATAAAAAATGCCAATGATGACTATGAACTAGCAGGTTATATATCCCTACCTGAAGTAACAAGAGCAAATAGAAATCACATGACTATTCTTGTTAATAATAGAGTAATCAAAAATCAATATCTAAATAAAATAATTAATGATGCCTATTCTTCATTTAAAGAAGACACTCGTTATCCAATTGTTGTTATAAATATAAATGCCGATCCATCCCTAATTGATGTCAATATTCATCCATCCAAACAAGATATCAAGTTTAGTAATTTTGAAGATTTAAAAGTTCTAATCGAAGATACCATCATAAGTACTATTAAGAAGAAAATACTAATACCAAAGATAGAAACTAAAGAAGAGGGACCAGAAGTAACATATCGTAATTTAAGTTTAAATCTAGAAAGAAATAATATAGCACCGAAGGAAGAAGAGAAGACCTATTCAGATGAAGATAAAGAAAGACTAAATAATCTAGTTAACTTTGTTGAAGAACCAAATAACGAGTATGATAATGAAGAAGAAAAAGAAGATTATGCTGAAGAGATAGTTCATGACAAATTACCAGAGTTATATCCAATTGGACTAGCCTTAGGAACCTATATCGTTTGTGAAAATGAAAAAGGAATCTATCTAATTGACCAGCATGCTGCAGAAGAAAGAGTAAACTATGAACGAAATTATTACTTATTATCACATCCTAATAACGATATCATCTCTCCATTAGTACCAATAGTAATAACATTACCCAATAATGAATATATCAAAATAAAAGAAAATCTAAATATAATGGAAGAATTAAATTTTGAAATAGAAGAATTTGGTATTAATTCCTTTAGAGTAATATCTCATCCAACCTGGGTACCAAAAGGAAGAGAAGAAGAGATAGTAAGAAGAATATTTGAAGAAATACTATCTAAAGGTAAAGACTTTACACTAGGAAAGTTTAGAGATAATCTAGCCAAGTTAGTAAGTTGTAAAATGAGTGTCAAGGCCAATACTAGAATAACTAAAGAGGCCCAAGAAGAAATTATAAACAAACTAAGAAAGTGTAATAATCCCTATAATTGCCCTCATGGTAGACCAACGATAATTCATTTTACCATATATGAAATAGAAAAAATGTTTAAAAGAAGTGTTTAAAGTACTTCAGAGCCTAAGGTCTCTTTCGTGTTATAGAAAGACTAAGGTCTTTCTATAATAATTTAGAGCCTTAATAA
>ERZ791569.1195-NODE-1195-length-10768-cov-2.540745_pt1 | contig 10768 bp, 10 predicted proteins | sample MGYA00509973_ERZ791569 | MGnify/ENA primary metagenome ERZ791569 (study PRJEB30046, sample SAMN00791902) | human gut metagenome | study: EMG produced TPA metagenomics assembly of the A metagenome-wide association study of gut microbiota in type 2...
ATTCTACGTAACTACCAGATCCCGCTTTCACTAACTTATCAAGTAATGTCAATTCATAATGTGTCAACCGGGGAAGCCACATATCAGGACAGGCTAAAACCGCTTCTGCAAAATAAGTTACATACTCATCTTTGCGCAATTTGGTAGGAACAGGTAAAAGCAGGATTTTCGCCATCCGCTTTAATTCCTCTTTTGTATTCGTCTTCAAGCCATCCACCAAATTTAATGACGGCTGAAACAATTCCGACTGGCATTTTAACATAACATCGACTCATTAATTGTTTAATTCACAAAAATAAGTATTTCTTGTCCAACATCACTATTTTTGAATAAGAATTTGTCTCTAAGCTTAGTATTCATATCTTTGTGCTTTCAACAAGAAATAAGAAACCTGTTTAACAAAAAATAGATTATGCGCTCATTCATTATTCTTCTCTGTCTGATACCGACTCTCCTTTTTGCCCGACAGAGCCAGCTCAAGACACTGTTAGAACAAGCTATTAAAGGGAAAAAGGCGGAAATAGGGATTGCCGTTATTATCGATGGGAAAGATACAGTCACTGTGAATAACGACACCCACTATCCGCTGATGAGTGTTTTCAAGTTCCATCAGGCAGTGGCCTTGGCCGATTATATGGATAAAAAGAAATTGCCGTTAGGGACTCTGTTGTCAATTAAGAAATCAGATTTAAAACCGAATACATACAGTCCGTTGCGAGATCAGTTCCCACAGGGAGGGTTCGAAATGAGTATCGCTGATTTATTGAAATACACCCTGCAACAGAGCGACAATAATGCTTGTGATATTCTTTTCAATTATCAAGGCGGGCCGGATTCTGTCAACCGGTATATACAATCACTGGGGATTCGTGATTGCGAGGTCACTCATACGGAGAATGATATGCACGAAGACTTAGACCTCTGCTATAGCAACTGGAGCACACCGCTGGCTGCTGCCAAATTACTGGAAATATTCCGCCGCAAAACATTGTTCGATGAAGCCTACAAAGACTTCATCGAACAGACAATGGTAGAATGCCAGACCGGGCAGGACCGTCTGGTTGCTCCGTTACTGGATAAAGGGGTGACCGTAGGACATAAAACAGGAACGGGAGATTTCAATGCGAAAGGGCAGCAGATAGGCTGCAATGACATTGGCTTCGTTCTCCTGCCCAACGGACACGCATACAGTATAGCCGTTTTCGTGAAAGACTCTGCGGAAAGCAGTCTGGAAAACAGTAAGATTATCGCCGATATTTCCCGCATTGTCTATAAATATGTAATCCGGACAACAAAGTAATACAGCAACAACAATAAAGATAAAGACAAAAATTAAAATCAAAATCAGCATGAAACTACATCATATCGCTATCTGGACTTTTCGTCTGGAAGAATTAAAAGATTTCTATGTCCGCTTTCTGGGTGGAACGAGTAATGAAAAATACATCAATCCGAAGAAAGGATTCGAGTCCTATTTCATCTCTTTCGGAGAAGGTCCTTCTCTGGAATTGATGAGCCGGACAGACGTACAAAATACTCCGATAGAAGAGAATCGTCTCGGACTGACGCATCTTGCCTTCACCTTCCCCAGTCGGGAAGAAGTGCTTCGCTTCACGGAACAAATGCGCTCCGAGGGATACACCATAGCAGGCGAGCCACGTACTTCGGGAGATGGTTATTTCGAAAGTGTAGTTCTTGATCCTGACGGTAACCGGATAGAATGCGTATGCCCCCCGCAGGCAGACGAACCACAGGATGATTGTTCGTTTGAAACGGAACGCTTACTCATCCGGCCTTTCCGGGAAAATGATGCAGAAACATTCTTCGCTTGTTGCCAGAATCCGAATCTGGGCAATAATGCCGGATGGGCTCCCCATAAATCGATAGAAGAATCGCGTGAAATCCTCCAGAACGTGTTTATCGGTCAGGAGGATATCTGGGCTATAACACTGAAAGACACCCGACAGCTCATCGGCTCCATCGGCATCGTTCCCGACCCGAAGCGGGAGAACCCGCAAGTACGTATGCTGGGATACTGGCTCGACGAGGCTCACTGGGGAAAAGGATATATGACGGAAGCGGTACAAGCTGTGCTTAACTATGGTTTCAACGAACTTCAGCTCAGCCTCATCACCGCCAACTGTTATCCGCACAACAAGCGGTCTCAGCAAGTATTGGAGCGCAACGGCTTTATCTGTGAAGGTGTACTGCATCAGGCGGAACTTACTTACAACGGAAATATATACGATCACCTGTGTTATTATCTGCCTAATATATGCCGACCTGCTTCGGAAGACTACGACGAGATTCTGCAAGTATGGGAAGATTCCGTGCGCCATACGCATCACTTCCTCACGGAAGAGCATATCCAATTCTACAAACCATTGGTACGCAACCACTACTTATCGGCTGTAGAACTGTATATCATCCGCAATACCAATGGGAAGATTGTCGCCTTTATGGGACTGAGCGACGAACTCATCGAAATGCTGTTCGTAAGCCCCGGCGAACAGGGAAAAGGATATGGCAGACGATTGCTGGAATACGCCATCCGGAGAAAACAGATGAACAAAGTAGATGTAAACGAGCAGAACGACAAAGCGCTCGGATTTTATCTCCGCATGGGATTCCGGATCATAGGCCGAGATGAAACAGACGGTATGGGCAAGCCTTATCCAATTCTCCATCTGCAACTGCCGGAGGCAGAGAACGGCAACAAGTAAAAACAACTCATTCCCCAAAAAACGAGAGCCATATGAACCTGCGTGCAAGACTATCTGAGCGTGTACACATCGAGAATATCAGAGAGATACTTCATTACGTACAAGACGACGAACGCCTCAGAGAAGAAATCTACCGGCTGATATATGATGAGGACAGCATCATCTCTTACCAGGCACTGTGGGTTTGTACCCATTTCTCGAAACCGGAAGTAGAATGGCTGAGCGGGAAACAAAATGAATTGATTGATGCAACGCTTACCTGCCCGCATTCAGGAAAACGAAGAATGCTCTTGAACCTGCTATGTCAGCAACCGCTAGCCGACCCTCCACGGGTGGACTTGCTGGATTTCTGCATAGAGCGTATGGTATCCCGGCAGGAACCGCCCGGAGTGCAGTCACTTTGCATCAAACTTGCTTACCAACTGACCCGTTCCATCCCGGAGCTACAACAGGAATTGCGCACAATGCTGGAAATCATGGAACCCGAATTACTGGTTCCCGCTATCCGCTCTGTGCGCAAAAACACGTTGGAGGCAATCAAGGCAAAGAAGAACTAATAATTCTTCATCAGTTCCTTAAAATACCATTGTATCTTCCCGAAATTCTCCAGAGATATATACTCATTTTCGTTATGTATCGTACGCTGCTCGTACTGGTTCAGACAAATAGGCAAGAAACGGTAGATGTCATCGCTCACCGTCTGATATTTGTAGGAATCGGTACCCCCGATCGTAATATAAGAGGTAACGATAGCTGCGGGATATATTTTTGCCATCTCTTCCTTGATAATCTCGAAGCCTCTAACGTTTTCAGGAGAAATGTTTGAAGGCTCACGTTCCGATACCACATGGATGGCAACATCGTAACCTTCACACAACTTCTTTACATGCTCTATCACCCCGGCAACCGATTCACCGGGCAAAATGCGGAAGTTTACAGTAACCTCAGCCTCCGAAGCCAATACATTGGCCGCATCGCTGCCTTTAGCCATCGTGATGGCGGTTGTAGTGCGTACCAGCGCATTGGAGGCGGGAGATTTTTCCATAGTCTTCAGCAGTAACGGTTCGAGCAGCCATTGATTGGCTATCGCCATCCGCGAAAAGAATCCCATTTCCCCTCCTACATTATCGAAGAATGCAGCTATGGGAGAAATGATTTCTGCCGGGAACTGGTTGTCATTCAGCTTCTCTATGATTTCCGCAGCATACACCAGAGAACTCTTTGAAGGTGGCATCGAAGAATGACCTCCCATCCTTTTATCGTAAGACGCAAGGTCAGAAAGCCTTTTTCTCCCACTCCCACCAATGCCAACGGTTCTTGTATGGATTCTATTGCCGAACCGGGAGCTGCAATGATGCCTCCTTCGTCATAAACCGCACTGAAGCGTAGCCCTTTCTGTTTAAAATAATCGGCAATTTTGAAAGCCCCCTGACGTCCGCTCACTTCCTCGTCTTGCCCGAAAGCAAACCAGATGTCTCTTTCCGGTTGGAAGCCTTCGGCTATCAGGTTATCCGCTCCCTCCATCAGAGAGAAGAGCATACATTTCATATCAAGTGTTCCACGACCGTATATGCGTCCGCCTGCAACAGCTCCCGAGAAGGGAGGATAATCCCACTTCTCCGAATAAGTACCGATGGGAGGCAACGGTTTGTCGTGAAACCGGAAAACCGTATCCGCAACAGTCGCCGTAGACGGATCATATCCGACTACCGGAACCACATCGTAATGGGACAAGAATAATATCGGTTTCAGATCACTGTTCTTGCCTTTCCAATGAAACACCAGCCCATATGTATTAATGGTATCTGCATCCATCACCCTATATACCTCCGGATAAGAATCGGACAGGTACTTCATAAATTCATCAAAAGGCTTGAAATCAGTCTCTTCATACACTTCATTACTGATTGTCGGGATTCGTATTCCTCCGACAAAACGACGTACGGATTGCTCCGAAGGAGCTGTGTTCACCAGCTCTTTATCATCCACATTCTTGGGCACTTTACCAAATTTATAGGTTACGGTCCGTACTACCAAAACCAGAATAAGTATAAGCAACAGGATTAATAAAACTGCTAAAATCTTTTTCATTTTCATATATCAATGCTTTATTATAAAACATAAATGGAACGTTATTGTTTTGAGAATATGCTTTTGCGAAAGGAATCCGTATCGGTTGGATACCCCGTGAAAGCAGCTTATAATAAACCTTTAACTAGAAATTAAAATTATGTGTACAAGAGTCGTTTATTCGGGAAAAAATGGAATGGTGGCAACCGGCCGGTCTATGGACTGGAAAACAGAAATGCACAGCAATCTTTGGGTATTTCCCAAAGGTATGGAAAGAAATGGAGAAACGGGAGCCAACTCCCTGAAATGGACGTCCAAGTATGGCAGCGTGGTGACTTCAGCTTTCGAGATTGCCAGTACAGACGGGATGAATGAAAAAGGGTTGGTTGCCAATCTGTTATGGTTGCCCGAAACGGAGTATCCGGTCAGAGATCAAAGTAAACCGGGACTTGCCATTACTGCATGGGTGCAATATATGCTGGATAACTTCGCCACCGTAGACGAGGCGGTCGCTCTCATTGATGAAAACACTTTCCAAGTGGTATCAGACCTGATGCCGGATGGTTCCCGCCTGGCAACCTTGCATTTATCTATTTCTGACGCAACGGGCGATTGTGCGATATTCGAATATACGGGTGGAAAGCTGACTGTCTACCACAGCAAGGAGTACAAAGTGATGACCAACTCCCCTACCTACAACAAGCAACTGGCACTAAACGAATACTGGAAATCAATAGGAGGATTGAGCTTCCTGCCCGGAACCAACCGGCCGTCCGACCGTTTTGCAAGAGCCAGTTTTTATATCAATGCCCTGCCCCCAACAGATGATGTGAGGATAGCCGTGGCAAGTGTATTCAGCGTTATCCGTAATACTTCTGTTCCTTATGGCATATCCACTCCCGAATTTCCGGAAATTTCCACCACACAATGGAGAACGGTATCGGATAGTAAGAATCTGCTCTACTTCTTCGAATCAAGTCTGACACCTAATACATTCTGGGTAAACCTGCGGGAAACAGACTTGTCGGAAGGAGCTCCGGTACTCAAATTATCTATCGCCAACGGCGAAACTTATCATGGAAATGCAACGAAAGAATTTCAACCGGCACAGCCGTTCAGATTTATGGGAGTAAAAGGATAAAATTATCCCCGGAAACGATCCATCTGAAGCACCCCCAAAAGTTTTTGTATCTAACTTTTGAGACGTATTTCGATCATTTCCGGGGATAAAATCTGTTTCTTTAACTGCTTGCCATTAATTGAAATAATAAAGGAATACAGCAATTCCTTCCAGCGCCTTCTTTGGTTGGTCTTTTATTTCGATAGCAAACTTAATTTCTGCTTTTGCCACACCACGCAGATTGGTCAATGAGTGCAAAGTAGTCACCAGACGCACACTCTGTCCTGACAATACAGCCTGACCGAATTTCATCTTATCCATACCGTAGTTAATCATCATCTTCAGGTTATTTACCTGGATAATCTGATTCCACAGATAAGGAAGCATAGACAATGTCAGGTAGCCATGAGCAATCGTGCTATGATAAGGGCTATCTACTTTCGCACGTTCCGTATCTACATGAATCCATTGATGATCCAGCGTTGCATCAGCAAAAAGATTGATACGTTCCTGCGAGAGTTCCACATAATCGGAAACACCTATCTGTTGGCCTACTAGTTTTTCGAATTCTTCATACGAATTGATAATTACTTTTTCCATAAGTCTTATCGTTTTTATGGGGGTTATTTACTATTAAATTGGGGACAAAAATAGGAAAAATAAACTGATATGCCACCAAATTTATAAATAAAAGCAAGGAATGAAGTATTTAGGTATGTTTTACAAACCGGAAGCCCGTTTCAGTGCTTCTGACAAAATACTGTAACCTCTGCCATTCAAATGTAAATCGTCGAGAGTCAACTCCGGATTCAGCCTGCCATCCAGCAACAAACGGTCGAATACATCGAGATAGACAACGTCCGTCCCCTGCAATTTCTCGTATATCTTCCGGTTAAGGACACGAATGAATTGATTCACAGCCGTACTGTAATCATCGTAATCATTACGTGGAAAAATACAGAAAAGATATGTTTTCAGTGAAGGGATGGCAAGGACCGCTTTTACATAACGTTCCACATAATCGTCCATATTTTCATCATTCAACTGATAAATATCATTGGTTCCGAATTGAATGACGACTTGGCAATCGGAAGTGTCTACGGTAAAAGACTCTACATAAGCCAGCCCTTCACCGGGAGCACCATAGTTCAGACATTCCCATGAAGGAAAGTAGACATCCAATGCCCAAAATGCCATGTGACTGTTGCCAAGAAAGGCTAATTTAGGTTTCTCTCCCATTCTATTCATGTTACTTCATTCAATAATTCACGGATTTACTTTACTTTTGCAAAGGTAATCACATTCATTCATATATATAAACCGATGATACATTTTTTCAAGCAACCCATTTCTCACCTTGCGTTACCGGATAAATTCACTTATCCTTTCCACTATACGCCTCATCCATTGTGTGTGTTGGCAGCGGAAGAAGTGAAAAAACATATCGCGAGCCGGAAGGAATGGCAAGAAGAGTTAGCTTTCGGAAAAATGTTCGGGATACTGATTGTACAAAAAGAAAATAAACAAGAGACTACAAAAAAAGAAGCAGTCAATGAAATTGGCTATCTCGCTGCTTTCTCCGGCAATCTGGCAGGAAAGAATCTGCATCCTTATTTTGTCCCTCCTGTCTACGACTTATTGCAACCGGAAGGATTCTTCAAAATTGAAGAAGAACAAATATCTTCCATCAATATCCGTATTCGTGAATTAGAAAACAATCGTTCTTATCTCGATTTAAAAGAAAAGTGGAAGACGGAAACAGAACAGGCTAAAGCTATTTTGAATCAGGCTAAAGCAGAACTCAAAGCAGCAAAGGAGGCGAGAGAGATTCGCCGCCAATCCCCCTCTACCCTTTCCGAAGAGGAACAAGCCTCCCTGATCCGGGAAAGCCAATACCAGAAAGCGGAATACAAACGACTGGAAAAAGAATGGAAGAAACGATTGGAAGAACTCGAAACGGAAACGAGACACTTCGAGACTGAAATAGAACAACTGAAAACCGAACGGAAAGAACGTTCGGCAGCCTTGCAAAGAAAATTGTTCGAGCAATTCCGGATGCTGAATGCCAGAGGAGAAGTGAAAGACCTATACACAATCTTCGAGCAGACAGTTCAGAAAGTTCCTCCTGCCGGTGCGGGTGAATGCGCTTTGCCTAAGTTGTTGCAATATGCATATCTTCATCAATTAAAGCCATTGGCTATGGCCGAATTCTGGTGGGGAGACTCTCCTAAAAACGAAATCCGGCATCATGGATATTATTATCCATCCTGCAAGGGAAAATGTGAACCTATTTTGCAGCACATGTTGCAAGGACTGAAAGTAGACGAGAATCCGTTGCTGAACTCCATCCATGAGGATGAAGAACTGGAAATCGTATATGAAGATGAATGGTTAGTGGTAGTCAATAAGCCGGCAGGAATGTTGTCCGTTCCGGGAAAGGAGGAGGACAGAGATTCAGTCTATCACCGCCTGAAAAAGAAGTATCCCGATGCTACCGGACCTATGATTGTACATCGCCTTGATATGGCGACTTCCGGATTATTGCTCGTAGCTAAAACGAAAGAGGTACATCAACATTTGCAGGCACAATTTGCAAGCAGAAGTATCAAGAAACGCTATGTAGCCGTGTTGGATGGGGCAACAGCAACAGTAGAGAAGACAGCACTGCCGCCCGGAAGAACAGGAAGAATTGAACTCCCTCTCTGTTTGAATCCCCTTGATCGTCCCCGGCAAATCGTCAGTAGAGAACACGGGAAAGAAGCGATTACAGAATACCGAATCATCTGTGAATCAGAAAAACACACCCGGATTGCTTTCTATCCGTTGACCGGACGGACACACCAATTACGGGTACACGCCGCCCATCCGGAGGGATTGGGTTGCCCCATTCTTGGGGATGAACTTTACGGAAAGAAAGCGGACAGACTATACCTCCACGCCGAATATATAGAGTTCCGTCATCCCATCAGCGGAAAGATTCTACGCATACAGAAAGAGGCCGACTTCTAAACAGTAACCGTACTTGTGAACACCTGCTTCTTCAACCTGCGATAAACGTAGATAAATGCCGGTACGAGGAACAAATCTGCCGCTATCCAAGCCATCGGATCACCGTAGCAGACAGCAATAAAGCCGAATGCAGGCACAGCGTAAATGCTGACAAGGATACGCGCAATCATCTCCGCCACTCCCGAAAACATGGCAAGATTGGTATATCCCACTCCCTGAATCGTGTAGCGCAGGATGCATAACAATCCAAGCATCGGGAAGAACATACAGGAGATATGCAGGAATAACTCGGTATCCAACAGTATTTCCGTTTCCGACGGATCTACAAAGATCAATGCAAAATATTTGGCTCCCACCATCAGAAGAACGAACGTAAATGCCGCATAAACGATCATCATCAAAGCACTCGCTTTGATTCCCAACCAGACACGCTCCGGTTTTCCTGCCCCATAATTCTGTCCGCTATACGTAGCCATCGCAATTCCCAGACTCTCGAACGTACAGATAAAGAACATCTTGATTCGCATGGCAGATGTAAAAGCAGCCACACACGCCGTTCCCAACGCATTATTCGCACTCTGAAGCATAATACTGCCGATAGCCGTGATAGAGAATTGTAATCCCATAGGCACACCAATGTAAAGCAGTGTCTTAGCCAGTTTCGACTGGAACCGGCGTTCTTTCGGAGTACCCTGCAATATTTCAAACTTCCGGTACATATAAATATAGCAGAGAACAGCCGACAACCCCTGCGAAAAGACAGTAGCAATGGCAGCTCCCGCCACTCCCCAGCCGAGTACCAGAATACAGAACAAGTCGAGAATGATATTCAGAACAGCCGCAAACAGCAGAAACCAAAAAGGCGTCTTACTGTCTCCCAACGCACGGATAATGCTCGAAAGAAGATTATAGAAGAAAGTGAAAGGAACGCCAATAAACGTAACAAGCAAATAAGCATACGCCCCTTCGAAAATATTCTCCGGCGTGCGCATAATCCGGAGTATGTCCGCACAAAAGATACTGGTAACAAGAGCAATGACCACAGACATCCCCGCTGCCAGTTTCAAACTGACGGAAACGTAACTGCGCATCGTACTGTAATCACGTGCACCAAACTTCTGCGCAACGGGTATTCCGAAACCTCCGCAACATCCATTGCAGAATCCAAGAATCAGGAAAACAACCGATGTGCTGGCTCCAACAGAAGCTAACGCGTTAATTCCCAAAAACTTTCCTACAATTGCAGCATCAACAAGCGAATACGTTTGTTGCAACAGATTGCCGAAGAAATAAGCTGTTGCACTGAAATCGGCCACTTCTTCCGAAGATGCTTCACTCCATTGTCCGTCTATTCCTTCTTCTTTCGGAGTCGTGCTCCAATTGTTCTTTACGGTGTAAAGTCTTAATGGTCGTTTAGGATTAGCGGACACGATATAGGGCTGCGAACCATAGACCGGTTGTCCGCGGAACCCTTTTACCGGCATTTCCATATTCGACTGTCCGGAGCAGAACCAGACTTCACCGATCAGGATATTTTTTAAGGTCAGCTCTTCTCCGTCCGAAAAAGTAATGGTATATGGTCCGCCGGCTTCCGGAGTCGGAAGAGCCAGTGTCCATTGTCCGTTCCGGTCACAATCTGCATAGATTTTCCGATGATTCCATGAAGCGGAAGCATATACACGTTTTCCGGGAGTAGCCTTTCCACGAAAAGTAACTTCTGCTTGTTGCTGCAACACCATGTTGTCTCCCCAAATGGAGGTCAGGGTTACTTTAGCTTCTGTTTTCAGAACAAAGAACAAACTTATAAGTAGCCAAAAGTATCTGTTTCTGAACATATGATTTTAGT
>ERZ791569.1199-NODE-1199-length-10758-cov-6.983930_pt1 | contig 10758 bp, 9 predicted proteins | sample MGYA00509973_ERZ791569 | MGnify/ENA primary metagenome ERZ791569 (study PRJEB30046, sample SAMN00791902) | human gut metagenome | study: EMG produced TPA metagenomics assembly of the A metagenome-wide association study of gut microbiota in type 2...
GGTACAATACCGAACTCTTTCTATTACGGGATAATGTTTAACTTGTCCAACTTTTTGGGGTCACTTCATTTTGAGGCAGCCTTTTGTTTTAGTATTGTTAGTTTTCTTATAAAGGATTAGTCAATTTCTTCGTCAGCTTCGTATCCACCCATTTCGCGAATAGCATTTTTCAGCATAACATACTGTTGGAATAAGTGGTTAACTGGTACTTCGTTTTCAGTATAGTCATGCATTGGGCTCTTCAGGAAGAAACTCAAGAAGCGCTGTATACCATAACGACCTGCACGTGCTGCCAAATCACTTAACAGAACCAAATCAAGACATAATGGTGCTGCTAAAATAGAGTCACGGCACAAGAAGTTGATTTTGATCTGCATTGGATATCCCATCCATCCGAAGATGTCAATATTATCCCAACCTTCTTTATTGTCATTGCGAGGAGGATAATAATTAATTCTCACTTTATGATAATAGTCTGTATATAAATCAGGTTGTTCTTCCGGTACGAGGATTGATTCAAGTGTAGAGAGTTTACTAACTTCTTTTGTATGGAAGTTGGCAGGTTCATCCAGAACCAAGCCATCACGGTTTCCTAAAATATTAGTAGAGAACCATCCTGATAATCCTAAGCAGCGAGTTCCAATAATCGGAGCAAATCCAGATTTTACTAATGTTTGTCCAGTTTTGAAGTCCTTTCCAGCGATAGGCATCTTAGTTTTTTCTGCCATTTCCCACATAGCAGGAATATCAACAGTTGTATTCGGAGCTCCCATGATAAACGGTGCACCTTCTGCCAGAGCTGCATAAGCGTAACACATAGAAGGTGCTACATGTTCACGGTCATCGTTTTTCATAGCTTGTTCAAGTGCTGCCAATGTACCGTGTACTTCTTCGCATACTGGTACATAAATTTCTGTAGAAGCAGCCCAAAGAACAACAATACGGCTACATCCATTTTTTTCTTTGAAGTTGCGGATATCTTTACGCAATTCTTCTACCATATCCCAGCGTGTTGCACAGTCTTTTACATTATTTCCATCCAGACGTTTTGCATAGTTATGGTCGAAGGCTGCTTTCATAGGAACGATATTTTCCAGCTCATCTTTTACCGGATTAATATCTTTTTCTTTCAAGACTTCGCAATTTATAGCTGATTCGTAAGCGTTAGCAGGATATACATCCCATGCACCGAATACGATATCATTTAAATCTGCGATAGGTACAATCTCATTGTAGTGAAGATATTTTTTGTTGGCTCCACGTCCGACACGTATTTTATCGTATTGAGTCATTGAACCGACAGGTTTTGCTAATCCTTTGCGGACCATCAATACACCAGTCATAAAAGTAGTTGCTACCGCACCCAAACCTACACACAGCACTCCTAGTTTGCCGTTTGCTGGTTGTACATTCATTTTTTCCATTTCTAATTTGTTTTTCTAGTTTGTCAAATAACAAAGTAATATTACATGCCGTAAAGTTATACTTTTGTTTTTAACCACAAGCATAAACTTATTTTTTTTATTTCTTGCTTGGAGAAATTGAACAATATTTCGTATAAAATGACAATAAAATCATTGTTCTAGACAGATAAAAAAAGAATTGGGACAACTTTCTTAAGTTCAAAAATGCTATCTTTGCACCCGTTTTTTATAATGAAATAGTTATTAATAATGAATGATATTTGTTGCATCGGGCATATAACATTAGATAAAATTATTACTCCAAAACAAACTATTTATATGCCGGGAGGTACTTCCTATTATTTTTCTCATGGTATTTCTCATTTGAATGATTGGAAAAATTATAAATTGGTAACTTCGCTGGCTCCTAGTGAGTATTCGTCTGTGGATGAATTGACGGGGAAAGGTCTTAATGTAGAAATAATACCTAGTAAGAAAACTGTTTATTTTGAAAATTCGTATGGGATAAATCAAAATAATCGTACTCAGCGTGTTTTAGCTAAAGCAGATCCCTTTACTGTTGAAAAAATACAACATATAGAGGCTAAAATCTTTCATCTTGGAAGTCTGTTGTCTGATGATTTTTCTTTGGATGTGATCAAATATTTATCTAAGAAAGGTATATTGTCTGTAGATGCGCAGGGATATTTACGTGAAGTGAGAGGTGAAAATGTATATCCCATTGATTGGTGTGAAAAGAAAGAAGCTTTGAAGTATGTTCATATTTTGAAAGTAAATGAGCATGAGGCAAAAGTTCTGACAGGGCTGGATGATTATCAGGCTGCAGCTCGACAGTTGGCAGAGTGGGGAGTAAAAGAAGTTTTGCTTACATTAGGTAGTGAAGGCTCTATTATTTATGCGGAAAATAGTTTCTATTATATTCCTGCCTATCCTCCTAAAGAGGTAGTTGATGCTACTGGATGTGGTGATACTTACATGTTGGGATATCTTTATATGCGTAATAAAGGGGTATCATATGAGGAGGCCGGATGTTTTGCTGCTGCACTTTCTACTGTTAAGCTGGAAAAATCAGGACCTTTTAGTGGAACAGAGGAAGATGCATGGAAAATTATAAAAGATAGTAACTTGAAGGTTATAAAAAAGTAAATCATAACATACGTAAGTTAACTTCATACATAAATGGCATGTACAAATGAATATTCCTTTTGTACATGCCATTTGATTTTTATCAGACCCTATTGGGCCTAAGGAGATAGTTCTTTATTATTCAATATATTTTGTGTAACGTTCTATGAAGCTACGGAATTTAGGTATACGCATTAATACATATTCAAAGCAACATATGCCTAATAATGCACATAGAATACCAAGTGTTACATCTATAATATAGTGATGTCCGGAATATACAGCCGTAAACCAAATACCTACCATGATGACTGCAAATATTACTCGTAGCCAGTTGTAGCAGCGTGCCCGGAAAGAATAAAACAATGCAACAACCATGTAGGCTGAATGTAGGGACGGTACTGCTGCAAATACGTTTGCATTTCGTCCATATAATCCCTGAAAAATTGTTAGTCCCGTCATTGCATCAAATCTTCCTAATCCTGCAACGTCTCCAGGTGTATTTAAAATTGGCTCAAAGCCGTAATTCATAACATACCAGGGTGGAGCTGCCGGATATATATAGTATCCTGCAAATCCTATCAAATTGACAAAAAGGAATACAAGAGCAAATCGCAAATATATTTTGCGCTGTCGGCTAAAATACAGTCCTAATCCGAATAAAATAGGGACTGGAACCCAGCAGAGGTAAAAGATTCCTGCCATGAAATCCATGACTGCACAATGATGAATGTGGAAGAACTCATTGGGAGTAAGAACTCCTTGGGCAGTCATAATTCCAAAAAGATTTTTTTCAGCTTCATATAAACCTTTTACATCGATAGGGTTTACTTCATAGTTGGGAACAATACGCATCCAGTCATATGAAATCGCGAATATAGCGAAAGGAAGTAACGCTACAATCAGCTTTTTTGTTTCCTTGCTGATCAGAAATAACAATGCGATAAGGACTCCCATCCCTATATGCTCAGGACGTATACCGATGAAGGTTGCCGTTACACTGATCCATGCTACAAGAGAAATGACTAATATACTTATTTCTCTTGTAGAAGGTTTATCTGTCATTATCTTCATACGTGATCTATTATTTTTTCATAAGTTGTCTGCGGCTATACTCAATGCGTGCAAAAGCTGTGATATTAGCAAAAATGGCGATAAAGCCCATAGGAACAATTAAAATAAGCATTGGATCGAAAGATAAATCTGGATTTTGTGTAGCAACAATGCCGCATATCAGTAATCCTAGGCTTGTTAATACCACTCGTTCTGGACGTTGCATAAAGCCGATTTTACACTCTAAACCGAGGCCTTCAGCACGGGCACGTACATAGCTTACCATTAATGAGCCGACGAGGGCAGCAAATGTAATAATAGCTCCTAATAGGTAGTCATGTCCAATTAGGCAAAAGCAAATACCTCCCAGCGTTACTAATTCACTGTATCGGTCCAGTACAGAATCATACATTGCTCCAAATGTTGAAGACATACCTCCGATACGAGCCACCTGACCGTCCATCATATCAAATAGTGATGACAGTAGAATAACTCCACCTGCCCATCCTATTAAACTATAATGATTCATATCTTGGTTTATACCTGCATAAACCAGAATACAAGCTCCTGCTAGGTTCCCGAGGAATCCGATTGTTGTAACCAGATTAGGAGTTATCCCGATCTTAATCATTCCATGAACCAAAGGATTAATGATTTTGTAAATTAATTGCTGAAGTGAATCACGCAATTTTTTAGCTTGTTTTTTTATTTCCATGTTGGTTTGTGATTTGTTTTATTTTATTTTTGAGTTTTTCATTGATATGTGCATCTTTAAAGACAAATGTCTTGTGTAGATTATAGTTCCATAATATCGCAACCATAATAGATACGCTGACCTTGGCGATAATGAAAGCTGTTGATTGATTTATTGAGATAAAACTATTTTGTAACGTAAGAAATTCAGTTAATAGATAAGTCCCCCATAAATTTAGTCCAATGCTTCCTATCCATACCAAAGTGTACTTTATGATGACAGGAATAGGGCTACAGTCTTCTGTCTGAAAAGTCCACTTATAATTAATAGCACAGTTAGTTAATCCTCCGCTGATAGAACCGATTAGTGTCGCATATACATAGTATACATTTGCACATTGATTCAATAAAATGCTTATCAGAAAGTCGACAAAAGTAGCAATCTGTGCAGAGAGCTGCGCTCTGATGAACATAAATAGCCCTCCCTTTTTGCAAATAGATATGAATAAATTTTTCACGCGCACACGAATCGATACAAAAGAATGACTATGCCTCCATATATTCCCGACAGGATATCATCCGCCATGATACCGTATCCGGAAGGTAATTTTTCAGCCTGTTTGATACCTAATGGTTTAAGTATATCGAAAAAACGAAACAAAATAAACGCTGCAAACATATATCCGATATAATTGTCTGCCGGTACAGCAAGTAGAGCAATCCATGTTCCAACCATTTCATCGATTACTACGCGCGATGGATCTTTGCCCCAATATTTTTCAGAAACCCCTGATGACCAGATGCCTAAAAAAGTAAATATGCAAACAAGTAAAAATGTACATTGTAATGTTAGGTAGTAATCATTAAATAAAGATGCATATCCCCACCAGATAAGTGTGGCAAGCAATGCCCCAGCTGTACCCGGTGCGATAGGACTGTACCCTGAGCCAAAGCCACTTGCTATCAGGTTATGGAATAATGGTATTTTAGACATGTTTATTAATCTTGAAAATTATACGATTCTTTTTTTGTTTGAGTGCACAAAATTACGCTTTTTCTCTGAATTGACTTTCCTAAAAATCTAAATTAATAATAGTTAATACTGCATAAAAGACGGTCTATTTATCGTTTTTGTTACAACTTGACTTGTCTAAAACAATAAAGAGCAGTAATTTCGCCTCTGTTTTTATGAATATCGAAAAAAGCGTATTGAAATTTTTTATGGTAAAACGATTACTCCTAATAATGACATTTTGCATTTGGGCTGTAGGTCTGTGTGCTCAAATTCACGGAGTTGTTATTGATTCCGATACAGGAGATCCAATTCCTTATTTGAATGTTTATTATGATGGGAAAGGTGTAGGTACAATTACAGATATCGATGGAAAATATTCGATAGATTATCATCCGGGGTGGACAAAGTTAACATTTTCGATGGTGGGATATGCTACACAAGTGATAACAGTTTCTTCTAAGACAACCGAACTGAATATAAGTATGAAGTCGGATTTGGTTCTCGATGAAGTTATTGTAAAGCCCAAGCGTGAAAAGTATTCACGTAAAAATAATCCGGCAGTAGAACTTATGAAGAAAGTAGTTGCTTCAAAGGAGAAAACAAATTTGGAGCAAAACGACTATTATCATTATAATAAGTATCAGAAGATTACTTTTGCGATGAATAATATTACCACAGATTCATTGCGAGAGTCGTGGCTGTTTAAGAAGTATCCTTTTTTCCGGGATCAGGTAGAAACTTGTGATGTAACGGGAAAAAATATCCTGCCGCTTTCTGTTGATGAAACTGTTTCGGAGAAAATCTTTAGAAAAAATCCACGTTCGGAGAAGACAATTATTCAGGGAATAAATTCGACCGGAGTCAATGAACTGTTTAGTACAGGTGATATGCTGACTACGGTTTTGAAGGATGTTTTTCAGGATATAGATATTTATGAAGATCGTTTCCGCTTTTTGCAGTATCCGTTCGATAGCCCTGTTTCGGACGCCGGTATTCGTTTTTATAAGTTCTATATAATGGATACGGTATATGTAGAGCGGGATAAATGCTTCCATTTATCTTTTGTCCCTAATAACTCTCAGGATTTTGGTTTTACTGGACATCTGTATATTTTGGCAGACTCAACTTATCGTGTAAAAGAATGTCAGCTGAACTTGCCTAAAAAAACGGATATTAATTTCGTTGATAATATGATCATCGACCAAAAATTTGGTGAACTGCCTACTGGGGAATGGGCTTTATTGGAAGATGACATGTTGTGCGAACTGTCATATCTAAAGAAAGTATTGGGTTCTTATCTTGTAAGGCGTACTACCCGCTATTTTGATTTTGCTTTTGATCCTTTGCCTGATAAGCTTTTTAAGAAGAAAGGTGATGAGATAAAAGATGTCAATGCAATGATGCGTGATGACAAATATTGGAGTCAGTACAGGCAAGAAGATTTGACTCAGTCGGAAAACAGAATGAGCAGTTTTGTTGACGACTTGACCAAAATAAAAGGATTCAAGTATATCATGTTCGTATTGAAAGCTTTTATTGAAAACTTCGTGGAGACCAGTACGCCGGATAGTAAGGTGGATATAGGTCCTATCAATACCATGATTACTTCAAATTATATTGATGGACTTCGTTTGCGTGCTTCGGCTCAGACTACGGCAAACCTGAATCCGCATTTGTTTTTGAAAGGGTATTATGCATATGGTTTTAAAGACCAGAAATCCAAATATATGGGTGAGGTAGAGTATTCATTCGACAAGAAGGAATATTTGCCGCGTGAATTCCCTAAACACTCACTCACGTTTACTTATCAATATGATAATATGTTGCCTTCTGATAAGTTTATTAATACAGATAAGGATAATGTATTTACTTCATTGAAGGTTTGTACTGTCGATCAGTATAATTATGAGCGTAAGGCTACCATAAAATATGAACGTGAACGGGAGTTTGGCTTTAAAACGACTGCAATGATTCGCTATGCTAACTATGAGCCATGCGGAGAATTGTTCTATCGTACGATGGCCGGTGAAAGCTCATTGCAGACGTTTATTGCTGAACAGCAGTTGTCTGGACAAAAATGGGTACATTCTCCATTCAATACTCATGACATTACGGTAGCTGAAGCATCTGTTGCATTCCGCTATGCTCCTGGTGAAACATTTGTCAACACCAAACAGCGGCGTCTTCCTATCAATCTGGATGCTCCGGTATTTACTTTGCAGCATACATTGGCTTTGAAAGGTGTATTGGGAGGTGATTATACGTATAATGTAACGGAAGCAAGTGTCTATAAACGTTTCTGGTTTAGTTCATGGGGAAATGTTGATGCCCGTTTGAAAGGAGGTATTCAGTGGAATAAAGTACCATTCCCGCTGTTGATTATGCCTGCTGCCAATCTTTCTTATATCATTCAGGATGAGACATTCAATTTGATCAATAATATGGAATTCTTGAACGACCGTTATGCTTCATTGGATGTTTCATGGAATATGCAAGGTAAATTGTTCAATCGTATTCCATTGTTGAAAAAACTGAAATGGCGTGAGTTTATTGGCGTAAAATGTTTGTGGGGAACGTTGACCGATAAAAATAATCCGTTCCTGGAGCAAAACCGTAATGACGATGTACTGATGAAGTTCCCGGGACATTATGATTATAATGGAGAATACCGCTATTCAAGCAATGTGATGGATCCCAAGAAGCCTTATGTGGAGATTACCGCTGGTATACATAATATCTTCAAGCTTTTGCATGTAGAGTATGTACGCCGTTTGAATTATAACAATCTTCCGACTGCAAACAAGTGGGGTATTCGCTTTATGATTCGTACCGTATTTTAAAATTTCTGCCAAAATTGCCTGATGTATTAAACTTTTTGTAATTTTGTCATATATTGAATGTAGAATATGGTAAAGTCAGAAATACAGAATATAAAGTTGCGATTTGGCATTATTGGTAATGCCGAAGGCTTAAATCGGGCTATTGACATTGCAATACAGGTTGCTCCTACAGATTTGTCTGTACTGGTAACAGGAGAAAGTGGTGTCGGTAAAGAAAGCTTTCCGCAAATTATTCACCAGTTCAGTCGCCGCAAACACGGTCCCTATATCGCAGTCAACTGTGGCGCAATACCTGAAGGAACTATTGATTCAGAGCTTTTCGGGCATGAGAAAGGGGCTTTTACCGGAGCTATCAGTGATCGTAACGGATATTTTGCTGAAGCCAATGGGGGAACGATTTTTTTGGATGAGGTGGGCGAACTACCATTATCCACACAAGCTCGTTTGTTGCGTGTCCTTGAGTCTGGCGAATATATTAAGGTAGGTTCTTCCAAAGTTCAGAAGACAGATGTGCGTATTGTTGCTGCTACAAACGTGAATTTTGCAGATGCAATAGCGGAAGGACGTTTCCGTGAAGACTTGTATTATCGTTTGAATACAGTGCCAATCAAAATACCTCCTTTGCGTGAACGTCCGGATGATATTGCTTTGCTGTTCCGTAAGTTTGCTGCTGACTTTGCTGAAAAATATCGTATGCCTGCCATTCAGTTGACTGACGATGCCAGACATATGCTTGTATCATATTCCTGGCCTGGCAATATTCGTCAGTTGAAAAATATAACAGAACAGATTTCTATTATAGAAACCAACCGCGATATTACAGCAGACATTTTACAGGGGTATTTGCCTGCGCAACCGGTATCTCGTCTGCCGGCTTTATTGGGAGTGAAGAATACTTCCGGAGGAAAAGGCTTTGAAAGTGAGCGTGAAATTCTTTATCAGGTTTTGTTTGATATGCGTCGCGATGTAACCGAGCTGAAAAAACTGGTTCACGATATTATGTCTGAACGTGCCGGAACTCCGATAAATCATCCTACGGAAACTGCGACTGTACATTATTTACAGAATCCGGTAGGAATGGTACAAGAACCTCCAGTAGTGGTTGCTCCGGTTTCTGTGCCTGTTGTAAAGCCTTCTGTTTCGTCAGTAAATACTATATCTCCAGTAAAGGTTTCTTCGGATGAAGTAGCAGAAGTACAAGACACAGAAGAATATGTAGAGGAAAATCTTTCTTTGGATGAGGTGGAGAAAGAAATGATTCGGAAAGCATTGGAGCGCCATCACGGCAAACGCAAGAATGCGGCAAATGATTTAAAAATATCAGAGCGTACGCTCTATCGAAAAATAAAAGAATATGGGCTTGATTAAAAAATATTATAAGTTAGTTTCTGTTTTGTCTGTTGCTGTCTGTATAATGGCGGCATGTACTGTGTCATATAAGTTTAATGGTGCATCCATTAATTATGATAAGGTAAAAACAATTTCTTTCGAAAATTTCCCGAACCGTTCTGCAGCGTTTGTATGGGGACCTATGGAGTCGATGTTTAATACGGCTTTGCAGGATATATACATGCAGCAAACTCGCTTGAAACAGGTTAGACAAGGGGGAGATTTGGAATTGTCAGGTGAGATTACGAACTACGATGCTTATAATAAGGGTGTGGGTTCCGACGGTTATTCTACTATGGCTGAGTTGAGAATGACTGTTAATGTACGTTTCGTGAATAACACAAATCATGCTGAAGATTTTGAACAGCAATTTTCTGCGAGCCGTGAGTATAATGCAAGCAAGCAGTTGTCTTCTGTTCAGGAAGATCTGGTTAACCAGATGATCGATGAAATAGTGGAACAAATATTTAATGCAACAGTAGCGAACTGGTAATTCATTCAAATGATGCAGCAACGTTTATATGAGTGGATATTGCATCCGGAATATTTGAATAAGGATAGCTTGTTTGAGTTGAGAAATTTATTGGCTCGCTATCCTTATTTTCAGACAGTCCGGTTACTTTATCTGAAAAATCTCTTCTTGCTTCAGGATGCTGATTTCAAGGATGAATTAAGGAAAAGTGCATTGTATATAGCCGATTTAAGTGTTCTTTTCTATTACATCGAAGGAGAGCGTCTGGTAATAAAGAAACACCCCTCTGAAAAAAACGTATCAAGTGATTCCTCTACTGACCGGACTTTAGATTTGATAGACCGTTTCTTGTCGGATTTATCGGAGGAAACTTCTATGGAACTGCCATTGCCAGCAGAAGTTAATGTAGATTATACTTCCATTTTGATGCAGGAACCTGATGCAGAGCCTGCTTCTTCTGCCATGTTGAAAGGCCAGGATTTGATTGATAACTTTATTGAACAGTCAGCAGGTTCTGAAACCTTGGCTGTGGTGGAGGAGGATGACTTGATGCAAGAATCAGATACGACAGATGAAGTTCCGGAGGAAACAGATATACAAGAGGGAGAAGATGAGGTAGCGAGAGTAGAAGAAAGTTCGGATGAAAATTATTTTACTGAAACTTTGGCTAAGATCTATGTAAAACAGCAACGATATGATAAAGCTCTTGAAATAATTAAAAAATTAAATTTGAAATATCCAAAAAAA
>ERZ791569.1200-NODE-1200-length-10752-cov-2.930915_pt1 | contig 10752 bp, 9 predicted proteins | sample MGYA00509973_ERZ791569 | MGnify/ENA primary metagenome ERZ791569 (study PRJEB30046, sample SAMN00791902) | human gut metagenome | study: EMG produced TPA metagenomics assembly of the A metagenome-wide association study of gut microbiota in type 2...
ACATTCTGTCCACCCGCGCCGCCACTTCGGAAAGTATCCCATTTGATCTCTCCTTCGTTGATGACCACATCGAACTCTTCCGCTTCAGGAAGTACGGCTACCGAAGCAGCCGAAGTATGTACACGTCCCTGAGTCTCTGTGGCGGGAACACGCTGTACACGGTGTACACCCGATTCATACTTCAATGTACCGTAAACATTGTCTCCCGTGACACTGCAAACTATTTCCTTGTATCCGCCGGCAGTTCCTTCGTTGGCGTTGGAGACTTCCAGTTTCCATCCTTTTACTTCGCAGTATTTGGCATACATGCGGAAAAGGTCACCGGCAAAGATTGCCGCTTCATCGCCTCCTGCTCCACCACGAATTTCAAGAATGGCATTCTTGCTGTCTTGCGGGTCGGCAGGAACAAGCATTAACTTGATTTCTTCCTCCAATACCGGAAGGCGTTCCTGGCTAAGGTCCATTTCCTCTTTGGCCATTTCGCGTATATCTGCATCCGACTCGGTGGCAAGGATATTTTTAGCTTCTTCGATGTTGCCCAGCAATTGAATATATTCCTTGCGGGCTTTCATCAAGTCATCCAGTTCCTTGTATTCCTTTGTCAGTTTGACATAACGTTTCTGGTCGGCAATGACTGCCGGGTCGGTGATGAGGGTTGATATTTCTTCAAAACGGGCTACAAGACCGTCCAGTTTCTCTAATATGGTACTGTTATCTGCCATTCTTTAGTATCTAAATTCTCCGAATTCACTCTTAATGATTAATTCAGTCTTGTCACATGCTTCGATACGCCCGACAATCTGTGCCGGTATTCCAAATGATTCGGAAATGGCGATAACTTCTTCAGCATGTTCCGGTGACAGATAGACTTCAAGCCGATGTCCCATATTGAACACCTTGTACATTTCCGCCCAATCTGTGCCGCTTTGTTCTTGAATAGTCTTGAATAAAGGAGGAACAGGGAAAAGATTATCTTTCACTACACGAACGTTTTCAACAAAGTGTAAAACTTTGGTTTGTGCACCACCGGAGCAGTGTACCATTCCGTGTATTTCAGGACGTAGTGCATCCAACAACTTCTTTACTACCGGCGCGTATGTACGGGTAGGAGAGAGTACTAACTTGCCGGCGTCGATCGGAGAGCCTTCCACACTGTCTGTCAATTTTAGGTTTCCAGAATAAACCAGTTCTTCGGGAACTGCCGCATCATAGCTTTCCGGATATTTTTCTGCAAGGTATTTGCCGAATACGTCGTGGCGGGCACTTGTCAGGCCGTTGCTGCCCATGCCGCCGTTGTATTCTTTTTCATAAGTAGCTTGTCCGTAAGAAGCAAGACCGACAATCACATCACCCGGACGGATGTTGGCATTGTTTATCACATCCGAACGTTTCATGCGGCAAGTTACTGTGGAATCAACAATAATAGTGCGGACAAGATCACCGACGTCGGCTGTCTCACCACCGGTGGCATATACGCCTACTCCCATTTCGCGGAGCTCGGCAAGCAGCTCATCCGTTCCATTGATAATGGCGGAAATTACTTCCCCCGGAATTAACAGCTTGTTGCGTCCGATGGTAGAAGAGACAAGAATATTATCTACGGCTCCCACGCAAAGCAGGTCATCGATATTCATGATCAAAGCGTCCTGCGCAATACCTTTCCAAACAGATAGGTCGCCGGTTTCTTTCCAATACATATAAGCAAGCGAAGACTTGGTCCCGGCTCCGTCGGCATGCATGATGTTACAGTATTCCGGATCGCCTCCCAATATATCGGGAATGATTTTGCAGAATGCTTTAGGGAAAATTCCTTTGTCGATGTTCTTGATGGCGTTATGCACATCTTCTTTTGATGCGCTTACGCCACGCATCATGTATCGTTGATTACTCATGAGTTATAGAATTATTTTGTATACGGCTGCAAAAGTACTGCTTTTTTTTTGTACAGCCAACTATCTTACTAGAAATGCCGTTGCCTCTTTTCAGAACTCTACCTTCGGTGCTTTTTCGCTACCTTCTTCCGCTTCGAAGTAAGCTTTCTTTTCAAATCCGAACATTCCGGCAAAGATATTCTTGGGGAAACGACGGATATTGGTGTTATAAGCCTGTGCAGCATCATTGAAATTTTTGCGTGCCACGTTGATACGGTTTTCCGTCCCCTCCAATTGGGCTTGCAGTTCAAGGAAGTTCTGATTAGCCTTCAAATCCGGATAATTTTCCGTAATCGCTAATAATTTGCCTAAGGCGGAAGTAACGGCACCCTGTGCTTTCTGATATTGAGCGAGTTTTTCCGGTGTCAGGTCGGCTGCATCGACTTTCATTTGTGTTGCTTGACTGCGTGCTTCAACCACTCCTTCCAGCGTTTCTTTTTCATGTGTCGCATACCCTTTTACTGTATTTACCAGGTTGGGAATCAAATCGGCGCGGCGTTGGTATTGAGTTTCTACATTGGCCCATTGACCATTTACTTTCTCATCCATAGCGACAAGACCGTTGTACATGCTGACAGCCCAAATGACAATGACAGCTATAACAGCTAAAATAATGATAACTGACTTTTTCATATTTATCGTTTTTATTGATTGATATTGATAATTTGATTTTAAATCTTGGTGTTTCCTTGACTTTTCTAGGTTTTAGTTGGAGTCGTGAATTGACTAGAATCGTGAACCGGCACCACCTCCGCCGCCCATTCCTCCACCGAAGCTTCCTCCGCCAAAACCGCCTCCGAAACTTCTTCCTCCGCCGAAACCACCAATAAACGGACCGCCGCCACCACCTCGGTGATGATAATCATTGTCATAACTTTGTTGGCGACGTGTGAGGGTATGACCGCAATTTCTACACGTGTAAGTGATGTCTTCGGTTCTCACGCCATTGACTCTGGAGATCAGTCGGCTACCGCTTCTTTGTAACGTGTGTTTTCCGCATTTCGGACAACGGCTTTGCTTGCGTGCGGAAAGGAAAGCGATACCTCCACCAATCAGTATAAAGAAAAATACGGCGAGGATGAAATCGAATGAACCTCCGTTATTGGTTGAACCGGAAATAGAATCGTTCTCCATAGAACCGTCAAGGACTTGGCAAGTCGCTTTCAAACCGGCCACCATTCCGGCATTCCAATTCCCGTCTTTCAGATACGGAATCATGTATTTCGTCTGAATCCTCTTGCAGATAGCGTCGGGGAGAACTCCTTCCAGACCGTATCCGGTATAAAATTGAATGCAGCGTTGGTCGGTTACCAATAGAATAACCAAACCGTTATTCTTGTCTTTCTTTCCTACACCCCATTGATTGAGCAGTTGATGACAGAAATCGAAACAATCTTCCTCTCCAATGGAGGGAACCACTGCAACGACTGTCTCAATACCGGTTTGCAGTTCTAAAGCATAAAGCATGGAATCTATACTATCACAGGCTGCTTTTGACAGTATTCCCGCAGGATTACATACATATTGCATCTTATTCTGTAAGTGGACTTTCGGAAGATTGTCTACTGTGTACACTTTCTCCTGAGCCCGTAAGGGGATCAGCAAGAAAGTAATAGCTATGAATGTGAATATTAATTTCATCGTTTAATGAATATATTGCCCGACAAACTTACGGACTTTATCTGTGTATTCCTGTTTATTCTCTTTGTATGAAAGGGCGTGAGCCGCACCCGGTACTATCCAAAGTTCTTTAGGTTCCGGTTTTGCTTCGTAAAGCGGATAAACCATCCAAGTCGGAACGTATGTATCTTTGTCGCCGTGGATAAACAACATCGGCAGTTTGCATTTTGCTACTTGTTTCAGCGAAGAGGCCTCTTTGAAATTCCATCCGTACTTCTTTTCGCATAGCCAACTGGTGGTATACATCAAAGGGAAAGGAGGGAGACTGAAAGAACTTTTCAGCTCATGGGAAAATTCATCCCATACACTGGTATAACCGCAATCTTCCACAAAGCACTTGACGAAAGGCTGCTGCTCCTCACCGGATACCATCATTGTGGTTGCGCCTCCCATCGAAATACCGTGCACTACCATCTGCGTGCTGTCTCCAAAGATAGCATTGGTGATGTTCATCCATTGCAATACATCCATACGGTCTTTCCATCCCATCTGAATGGCCCGACCTTCACTTTCGCCTTGGTGCTGAAGGTCGGGAAGCAAAATGTTGAAGCCTAAATCCCGATTGTAGAGGTAACCGATCATAAACATACGGATGGCATTATCCGTATATCCGTGTACAATAACTGCGGTTTTGTTTGTGGGTCTGGGAGCAGCCACATAGTAAGCATGAAGCTGTATGCCGTGCGGGTTGACGATAAAAGTGTCTTTCAGGGCATTTACTTGTCGCAGACTATCTACCCACGAACGCAGAAAAGGATAGTTTCTGTACATAAAAGGATAAGAATCAGCGTCTTTATACAATATCTTGCCATCCGGCGTCAGAGATAAATTCAACATATAGAAACTTCCTCCAATGGTACAACCGGTCAATATCAACATGACAACGATAATGCTATAGACAACTTTTCTCCTCATAATTATACCTCTTTGATTTGCCCCTGACTTCTTCTGCCGAGAGTGAGGGGAAATGTGATTTACTTATGCCAGATTTCCCAAGCGGCGAATGCTTGAAGAAGCAACATTTCCAGACCGTTTTTGACGACGGCTCCTTGTGCTTCCCCCTTTTTCATAAAAAGGGTAACATTCGGATTATATAACAAATCGTAGAGCAAATGGTTTGGAGTTACTAGATTGTATGGGATATTCGGGCAGAAATCGACTTTAGGAAACATACCTACGGGAGTAGTGTTGACGATAATCGTATGTTCCGCCATGATTTCGGGGGTTAGTTCTTCGTAAGTCAGCATATTGTCCGCTTTATGAGTGCGTGAAACGAATACACTTTCGATTCCCAAATTTTTAAGTCCGTGATAGACAGCTTTGGAGGCCCCGCCGGTACCTAGAATCAAGGCTTTCTTGTGATGGGGTTGCAATAAAGGCTGTATGGATTGGGTAAATCCGATAATGTCAGAGTTATAACCTACTAATTTTACCTTACCTTTTGGTTGGCGGATGATTTTAATCACGTTTACTGCGCCTATCTTTGCCGTGTCACGATCGAGTTCATCCAGGAAAGGAATTACTTGCTCCTTGTAAGGAATGGTGACATTGAGTCCGCATAAATTAGGGTTCTCTTCGATGACTTCCATGAAGTTATTGATACTGGGAATCTCGAAATTCACATACTCTGCATCGATACCCTCGGATTTGAATTTCTCATTAAAGTATCCGATAGAAAATGAATGTCTCAGAGGATAACCGATTAAACCATATTTTTCCATAAAAGAAAAGGATTAAATTAATTAACTCACTATTTTGTCGCAGTATAAAGAGTGCAGATACCAAAGGTCAGCCGCTTGAAACTCACTTCGCCGAATCCGGCTTTTGAAAGAACTCCTTTCATTATTTCCCCTTGCGGAAATACTTTGATGGTGTCCGGCAAATAACGGTAAGCGCTGTTGTCTTTGGAGAGAAGTTTGCCCAGTAACGGAATGACGATTTTTGAGTAGATGGAGAATAGTTGCTTCATCGGAAAGCGCTCCGGAGTGGTTAGCTCCAGAATCACAAGATGACCTCCCGGTTTCAGTACACGGCACATCTCGGAGAGACCTTTGTCGAGGTCTTCGAAGTTGCGGATACCAAAAGCTACGGTAATAGCGTCAAAGCCATTGTCGGCAAAAGAGAGTGAAGTACAGTCCTCCCGGGCAAAAGATATTTTGTCCGAGAGTCCTTCCTTCTTTACTTTTTCACGTCCCACATTCATCATACCTTCCGATATATCCGTGCCGATTAACTCAGCGGGTTGCAGCTCGCGGCAGGCAAGGATGGCAAAATCTCCTGTGCCGGTAGCTACATCCATCATACGTTGCGGATGGAAAGGGCGAAGCCAGGCTATGGCTTTACGTCTCCAACTGCGGTCTATCCCTAAGGATAAGGTGTGATTCAACTTATCGTAGGCATGCGCAATGTTGTCGAACATACGTTCCACCTGCTCGGTTTTCTTTCCTTCCTTGTCGTAAGGTTTGATATGTTGTTGCGGGTAATCCATTCTTATTCAGTCAAGAAATTCATAACGTTCTTTTCGATACGTTCAGCAATATTGCTGGTATCTTCTTTTACAAATTTCTCACCGGTGATGTTTTCGAACAATTCGATATAACGGTCGCTGATGCTCTGTACGATAGCCGGAGTCATTTCGGGCACTTTCTGACCTTCTTTACCCTGGAAACCGTTCTCCATCAACCATTCGCGGACGAATTCTTTAGAAAGCTGTTTCTGCGGTTCGCCTTTTTCGAAGCGTTCCTGATAACCTTCAGAGTAGAAATAACGGCTTGAGTCCGGTGTGTGGATTTCGTCCATCAGATAGATGGTACCGTTATGCTTACCGAATTCGTATTTTGTATCTACGAGAATCAGTCCGCGCTCTGCTGCGATTTCAGTACCGCGTTTGAAGAGAGCTAATGTGTATTTTTCGAGAACCTCATATTCTTCCGGAGTAGCCAGTCCTTGTTTCAGGATTTCTTCTTTGGAGATGTCTTCGTCGTGCAATCCCATTTCGGCTTTTGTAGTCGGAGTGATGATTGGTTCCGGAAATTTCTCGTTTTCACGCATTCCGTCCGGTAACTTCACACCGCAAATTTCGCGTACGCCGCTTTTGTAAGCACGCCATGCGCTGCCGCACAGATAGCCGCGTACAATCATTTCTACCGGGAAGCCTTCGCACAATACACCTACCGTTACCATCGGGTCCGGAGTAGCCAGTTTCCAGTTCGGAACGATGTCGGCAGTTGCATCAAGGAATGTAGCTGCAATCTGGTTCAACACCTGACCTTTGAAAGGAATACCTTTCGGCAGAATAACGTCGAAAGCGGAAATACGGTCAGAAGCAACCATTACCATCAAGTCGTCGTTGATGTTGTAAACGTCGCGCACTTTACCGTGATACACGCTCACCTGTCCAGGGAAATTGAAATCTGTTTTTACTAATGTCTTTGCCATAGCTTCTTATGTTTTAAATAAAATTCATTTGTCGTTCTTTTCCGCCGCCTTTCTTTCGGCTTCCTCCTTGCGGAGCGCCTTCATTTCCTCGTCGTGCTTCTCGTAGGCTTCCACAATGCGCTGAACAAGGTGGTGGCGCACAATGTCCTTCTTGTCGAACTGCACCTTTCCGATACCCGGCACATCGCGGAGCACCTTCAATGCCTGCACGAGCCCCGACACCTGCGAATGAGGAAGGTCGATTTGCGTAATGTCGCCCGTAATAATCATCTTGGCGTTCATGCCCAGACGGGTAAGGAACATTTTGATTTGTTGCGTAGTGGTGTTTTGGGCTTCATCCAAAATTACGACTGCGTCATTCAGTGTACGTCCGCGCATAAAGGCTAACGGAGCAATCTGGATAACGTTCAATTCCATGTATTCCTTTAACTTGGCGGCAGGTATCATGTCTTGCAAGGCATCATATAAAGGTTGCAAGTATGGGTCGATCTTATCTTTCATGTCGCCGGGCAGGAAACCGAGCTTTTCTCCGGCTTCTACGGCGGGGCGGCTAAGGATGATTTTCTTGATTTCTTTATTTTTCAATGCGCGTACGGCAAGGGCGATAGCGGTATATGTCTTTCCCGAACCCGCCGGACCGATGGCAAATACCATATCATTTTTGGCGAATCCTTCTACCAGTTTCAGCTGGTTTTCGCTTCGGGGGATGATGGGCTTTCCTGTGACGCTGAATACAATCACGTTCCCGGTTTGCTCTGCTTGCGGGGCATTTCCTTTTATAATGTCAATAATAACCTCTTCTTTCAGAGAGTTATATTCGGCGCAGTACTTCTCAAGTTTGGTGATATTTTCTTCGAAAGCACACATTTCTTCCTCATCGCCCAGCACTTTGATGACATTACCTCGGGCAACTATGCGTAGCTTTGGATATAAAGCTTTAATTAACTGTATGTTGGCGTTGTTTACGCCGTAAAAAATAACCGGATCAATGTCCTCAAGAACAATCAGTTTCTCTATCATTCAATTGTATTAAAGAAAAATTTCTGCAAATTTAATGAAACGTTTTGGATTCTCTGATTGTTTAGGGGCGAATTTTATTGCAATTTACATTCATTTCTTACGTCACCTGGCCGTAATATGGAAGCAACCTTGCTTCAGTTCATATTTAATATAGCATTTTTCGGCTTTCCGCAAGTCTCTCAATACCTCTGACAGGACGAGTTTAAGGGTGTCTGCGCTGACATCCTGTAAGGGACGTCCGTCTTCATCTTCTACTTTCTTGAAGCGTTTCCAACTCACATCGAAAGTAGCCCCGAAACAATGTGCCGAATTGGCGGAAGCATTTCCGTTGCGACGGCGGAGACGCTTCACATCGTTTTGTGTACGCAGTACGGAGGTGACAATCACTTGATTCGGGTTCAACCCTTTGGCAGCCAGTGAATCGAGAAAGTTGGAGCCGATTGTATCGAGCAATGCGCTGGCACGTGGAACGAGGTAGGGGATGGAGTGTGTTAATGAATCTACTGTATAGAAATCATTATCAGTGATATGAGTCAGTTTTTCTTTCATAGCTTCCGCTTCCTCTCGGTCTGCCAACGGGCTGATACCTATCTTTTTAGCGACTTTCAGATGTGCATCGTTCAAATCAGGGAAAGAGCGTTTGTAACTGACAACGCCACGAATGTTTCGGGGCTCATTCAGTTTCAGTGACATATCTTTCTTTTTGCACCCTGAAGTGAGTGTCGTGAAGCTAATAACTAGTAAAAATAGTGGTAATATGCGAAGCTTGTAAATAGTCATTTTGTCTTTTTTGCCCGCAAATATACGCTATTTTTTCATACGTTCTATGCTTTGCATTATTTTCCGCTGCATATTCATAACGTACTAGGTTTTGAATTAAACAATGATAGCCTTCTTATTCTTATTGATTTCTATAGGCATTCTTTTATAATTGATTCACTATTTAGACTCATTTCATTCGTTACTTTTACTTCGTATAACTATAGTGTACTTTGCGTATGACTATAGTTATACGTAAGGAAGACTATAGTTATTCTTGCGGAATACTATAGTCAAACGCAAAAAGAATAAGTAACGCGGCTAATCTGATTAGGCAGAAAAAGAAATAAAAATAGTATTTGGCTCCTTTCCGTACCGTTTTTATACTGATTCGTATATATGATAAAAATGCACTGATGAGAATAAGACTTTTCTTTTTCTCATCAGTGCACTTTACTAAACTAATAAATTCGGATTATTTCTTTTTTTCTTCAGCTTTCGTTACGGGCTTTTCTTCCGTTTTGTTTTCCGGATTAATGATACCTTTCACTGTTTCACCGATAGGCAACTTGTCCAATACACCGAGACTTGGTGCAACCGTTTTCACCAGTGTATTCAGGAAATTGCTTGTGCCGCCGTTTCCTCCGTCGAATACAGTGATATTTCCTAAGTTCATGTGTTCGAATGCCTTTACCTGTTCTCCGGCAATTTCCTTCCATTGGTCTACCATCTTGTATTGGATGGCGATAGCCGGATTTGATTCGGCAGCTCTTACCATTGCTTCGAAACCTTCCGCTTCAGCAAGTAATGAACGCTTTTTACCTTCTGCTTCCGCTTCCAGTTTCAGTTGGATAGCTTTTGCTTCTGCTTCCGCTTGTGCTAAAGTGGCTTTTGCACGGGCTTCTGCTTCACGGGTTATCTTTTCCGCAATAGCGTTTGCTTGAAGAATAGCTTCTTGCCTGGAGATTTCGGCAGGTACAATCTTTTCCGCCTTTAATGAAGATTCCACTTTCCGGGCTTTTGCTTCTTCTACTTCTTTTTGAGCGATTTCACGGGCTGTTTGTACTGCGGCTTCCGATCTTGCAGCGGCTTCACCGGCTTGCTTGTCGGCATTTGCCTGTGTGACGGCTAATTCGGCATTTGATAAGGCCACTTCCTTCTGTGCGTCATTACGTCCGATAGCCGCTTTCTTAGCAGCTTCTGCCTGTTTGATTTCCATGTCGGAGTTCAGTTCGGCGACACGGCTTTCCTTTTCGGTGTTTGCCTGCTCGATGCGGATATTCTTTTCCGCTTCCGCTTTGGCCACTTGCGATTCTTTTTCTGCGTTGGTAAAGGCTACCTGAGAGATTCTCTCCTTATCCGCATTTGCTACAGAGATTTCCTGTTGCTTTTTAGTTTCGGCGATGGCGATATCCTGATCTTTGCGGGTTTCCGCAACCTTTGTTTCACGTTCCTTTATCTGATTGGCAATTTTGATAGCACCCAGCTTTTCCTGTTCTTCGATGTTGGCTTGTGCTTCGTTCAGAGCCTTGCTTTCAGCTTCCTTACCCAGGTTGACGATGTAGTTGGCAGCGTCGCGGATATCACTGATGTTGATGTTCATCAGATACAAACCGAACTTGCGAAGTTCCGTGTCGATGTTGTCTTTTACTTTAGACAAGAATTTATCACGGTCGGAGTTCAGCTCTTCGATAGTCATGTCTGCAATCACCAGACGCATCTGACCGTATACTACATCCGTAATCAGGTTCTGTTTGTCATCCATTGTCAGTCCCAGCATACGTTCGGCAGCATTCTGCATCACTTCCGGGTCTGTGCTGATAGCTACGGTGATGGTAGTGGGTACGTCCACACGGATATTTTGGGCAGATAGGGCGCCTGTCAGTTTACAGTCTATCTGCAATGGTTTCATAGAAAGGAATTC
>ERZ791569.1210-NODE-1210-length-10667-cov-7.090841_pt1 | contig 10667 bp, 10 predicted proteins | sample MGYA00509973_ERZ791569 | MGnify/ENA primary metagenome ERZ791569 (study PRJEB30046, sample SAMN00791902) | human gut metagenome | study: EMG produced TPA metagenomics assembly of the A metagenome-wide association study of gut microbiota in type 2...
GCTTCCCGCTGGTGGCCGCCCACTTCTTCGTGTTCTACTTCGGCATCGTGGCGGACATCACGCCCCCGGTGGCGCTGGCGGCCTACGCCGGCTCGGCCATCGCCAAGTCCAACCCCATGAAGACGGGTATAAACGCCACAAAGCTGGCCATTGCGGCATTCATCGTGCCGTACATCTTCGCCTACAGCCCGGCGCTGCTGTTTGAGAACATCAGCGGCTGGTGGGAGGTGGTGCAGATCGCCATCAGCGCGCTGCTGGGCATCTTCGCCATCGCGGCGTCCCTGAACGGCTTCCTGTACAAGAAGCTGCACTGGATGCTGCGGGTGGTGCTGGCCATCGGCGGTCTGGGCATGATGATCCCCGGAACGCTGACCGATGTGGCCGGTCTGGTGTTGGTGGCGGCGGTCATCGCCTATCAGAGAATCAGCGCCAAGAAGCAGAACGGCGGCCCCGCTGTGGCGGCATAACTGCATAGGACGGAACACCCCTGTACCCGAAGCGGTACGGGGGTGTTTTTTCGCACCGGAGGGGCGGAGCGCAGGGTTTTACAATTTGGACACAGATTTTTGGGCAGACGGGCGAAAATGCCTGATACAGACATCTTGCGCGATCTGACAAAATACGCTATGATTCGTCCAGTAAGGATACACAGTGCTACATAGTTTCTGAATGGAAACTATGTAGGCGGGGAGCAACCGCTGCCCGGACGAGAGGAGGAACGACATGGCATTACCGGCAAGGAGCAGCACCGCCTATGCGGCGGTGGAGCTGCTGTCCCACCGAAGGGGTGCGGAGGTGCTGACGGCGCTGGGCGGCGGCACGCTGCGGTTCGGCGAGCTGAAGGACGCGGTGGAGGGCATCACCCAAAAGACGCTGACGGCGGCCCTGCGGTCGCTGGAGGCGGAGGGGCTGCTGACACGGAAGATGTACCCGGTGATCCCGCCCAAGGTGGAGTACACCCTGACGCAGGCGGGCCGGGAGCTGGTGGTCATTTTGGAGGCCCTGGGGCGCTGGCAGGAGAAGTATCGTCCGGGGGAAGGAAAGGAGTAAGCGAGCATGGCGCAGACCACACGGAATGCCCTGCGCAAGGGCTTTTTAGAGCTGCTGGAGCAGCGGCCGCTGGATAAGATCTCGGTGGTGGACATCGCGGAGCACTGCGGTGTGAACCGGAACACGTTTTATTACTATTACTGCGACATCTACGCCCTGGTGCGGGAGGTGCTGGAGACGGAGTTGGACAGCGTCATCAACGCGCAGCCGCCCTGCGAGGACTGGTGCCAGCTGATGCTGCGGGTGGCGGATTTCATGCGCAGCAACCGGCGGGCGGTGTACCACCTGTACCAGTCCAACCAGCGGGAGCTGCTGGAGAAGGCGTACTACCAGGTGGCCTATCAGGTGGTGCAGGGACTGCTGCGCCGCACGGCGGAGGGATTGCCGGTGGCGGAAGAGGACATCCAGTCGCTGGCGGGGCTATATACGGCAACGCTGGTGGGACTGATGCAGAGCTGGCTGCTGAACGGCATGAAGCAGAGTGAGGAACAGTTCCTGCGGCGGGTGAGCCGGCTGACGGAGGGCACCATGCGGCAGGCGCTGGAGCGCAGCTGCGGGGAGGAAAAGGCGTGAGCGGGTTCTGGCGCTGTATCGTATACGCCATCGTGCTGGCGCTGCTGGCCCATCCGCTGGGACAGGCGCTGCCGGGGCGGTTCCGCCCGGAGAAAGCGCCGTTCCGGCCGTGGAAGTGGGAGAAAAACGGGCGGATCTACGCCAAGCTGGGCATCGACAAATGGAAGAAGCTGGTGCCGGACATGAGCCGCATCCTGCCGGACATGGTGAAGAAGGAGCTGCCCGCCGAGAGCGGGGCGCTGGATGCGCACCAGGCGGAGACGCTGGTGCAGGAGACCTGCCGGGCGGAGGTGGTCCACGGGGCGTCGTGCCTGCTGGGGCTGGCGTTTCTGTGGCTGTGGCCCGGCTGGGGCGGCGCGGTGGTGCTGGCGGTGTGGGTGCTGCTGGCTAACCTGCCCTTTATTCTGATACAGAGATACAACCGCCCGCGGCTGATGCGTCTGGCATCACTGCTGCGGAAGAAGGAACAGCGGAGAGGAGAGCATAATGCGCGTACTGATACTGACCTGTAACACCGGCGGCGGACACAATGCCGTGGCGGCGGCGCTGAAGGAGCGCTTTGAGAGCCGCGGCGCGGCCTGCGACGTCATGGACGGGCTGGGGTTCATCTCCAAGAAGGCGTCCAAGTTTGTGTCCAAGTGGCACACACGGTTCTACCGGAAGTACCCCAAGCTGTACAAGGCGGGGTATATGTCCGCGGAGGAGGACCAGGGCATGGACCGCCGGGACGGGCCGGTGTACCGGTATATCGCCCGGGGCGCGCGGCGGCTGGGCCGGACGCTGCAGAGCGGCGGCTACGACGCGGCGGTGTGCGTGCACGTGATACCGGCCATGATGATGACGGCGCTGAAGCAGGCGTGGAACGCCTGCCCGGTGTTTTGCTTTGTGGCCACGGACTACACCTGCAGCCCCACGGTGGGGGCGTGCACGCCGGATATATGCGTCATTCCCCACGAGGAGCTGACGGAGGAGTTCGTCCACTGCGGCATCGCGCGGGAGAGCATCTTGCCGGCGGGTATCCCCGTGCGGGGGGCCTTCCGGGAGAAGGGGGACCGGGCGGCGGCGCGGCGGGCGCTGGGCCTGCCGGAGCAGGGGCGGCACATTGTGCTGATGAGCGGCAGCATTGGCTGCGGGCCCATGGGCGACGTGGCCGAGGAGCTGGATATGCGGATGGAGAAGGGGGACTTCGCCACGGTGCTGTGCGGCAGCAACAAGCAGATGCGCTATTCGCTGGGGCTGCGGGGGCTGTACCGGGTGGGGGCCGTGGGCTTTACCACGGAGGTACCGCTGTATATGGACAGCGCGGACGTGCTGGTCAGCAAGCCGGGCGGCATCAGCATCACCGAGGCGGGTACCCGGGGCGTGCCGCTGCTGCTGGCGGACATGGTGGGCGGCTGCGAGACGCGGAACCAGGAGATGTTCACCCGCCACGGCTGGGCGGCAGCCTGCGCACCGGGGGAGATGGCCCAAGGGGCGCTGGCGCTGTTGGAGGACACGGCGGCGCGGGAGGCCATCGTGGCGGCCCAGAGCCGGGACTTCGACGGTCTGGCGGCGGAGCGCATCGCGGCGGCGGTGTGCCGGCGCTGCGGCGCGGCGGAGAGATAATACGGCGGGCTATTGCATTTTGCGGAAAGTGTCGGTATAATTGTGAAAGAAATGGCGATTTGTTCACAGGCAGGTCATAGATATATCGTAGGATGAAACTGCCGAAAGGAGGGCGTCTGCCAATGATGATCGAAAAGACCGGCACCATACGGCTGCGGGATATTTCCACCGGCGCGAGACTGTCTCCGGAGGAGCAGGAGCTGGCGGCGGGGATGGTGCGTGTGACGCACCTGTACCGCAGTGCGCTGAAGGTGGCGGTGACGCAGATGGAGATACTGGACGAGGAATTCGCCCGGCTGTATGACCATTCGCCGATCCATCACATCGAGTACCGCATCAAGTCGCTGGAGAGCATCATCGACAAGCTGCACCGGCGGGAGCTGGAGGTCAGCATCGACAATATCTACGCCCACATTCAGGATGTGGCGGGGATACGGGTCATCTGCAACTATCTGGACGATATCTACTACCTGCGCTCCCTGCTGACCCGGAGCGAGTCCTACACCGTGCTGCGGGAGGTGGACTATATCAAGGAGCCCAAGGATACGGGGTACCGGAGCCTGCACATCATCGTCAACGTGCCCTTTGTGATCAGCGAGGGGACCATGGTGCTGCCGGTGGAGATCCAGCTGCGGACCATCGCCATGGACATGTGGGCCAGCCTGGAGCATGAGCTGCGGTACAAGTCCGACCGGAAATTCACCCAGCAGGACGCGGCGCGGCTGCGGCTGTGCTCGGATGCCATCAGCGAGATCGACCGGGAGATGCAGGACATCTATCAGGGGAATGAGCCGCAGTATCACGCGTGAGAGATAAAAGAGGACCGCCGGGAGGCGGTCCTTTTGCTTTTGCTCTGGCTTACAGGTGGTACTGCTGCTTGTATTCCTCGTAGTACTGGGCGAAGGAGTGGGATTTCATGGCGCGGACGCTGCTGAGGTATTCGTGGGTGTCGAAGGAGTCGGACTCCAGCTCGATGATGGCCACGGCGATGTTGGAGCAGTGGTCGGCCACGCGCTCGTAGTTGGTCAGCAGGTCGTTGAACACGAAGCCCTGGTTCAGGGTGCAGGCGCCGGACTGCAGGCGGTCCACATGGTGGGACTTCATCTCGTCGCACAGGCCGTCGATAATTTCCTCCAGCGGCTCCACCCGGGCGGCGCGAAGGGGGTCGTTGTCCACAAAGGCGCTGACGGCCACGGACAGGATCTCGCGGACGGCGGACTCCATGACCTCCAGCTCGTGGCAGGCCTCGGGAGAGAACTGCAGGTTCTTGTCGTGGATCTCCTTGGCGGCCTCAGAGATGTTCAGGGCGTGGTCGGAGATGCGCTCGAAGTCGGAGATGGTGTGGAGGTACTTGCTGACCTCCTCGCTCTGGGCCGCGGAGAGGGATTTGCTGGTGATCTTCATCAGATAGGTGCCCAGCTTGTCCTCATAGCGGTCAATGATGGACTCGGTCTCGCCCACCAGGCGGAAGTCCTTGTCGGACCAGCGGCTGCGCAGGTCCACGGCCATCAGCAGGTTGCCCTGGGACCGCTGGGCCATGGAGTTGGTGACCAGGCGGCTCTGCTCGATGGACAGGGCCGGGTGCTGCAGGAAGCGCTCCTCCAGACGGTCCATCTCCTGTTCCTCGGCGACAGAGCCGTCGTCGGGGAACAGCAGCTCCACCAGCTTTTCCATCAGGCCGATGCAGGGCAGCAGGACGATGACGGTGGCCAGGCGGAAGAGGGTGTTCATCAGGGCGATGGACACGGAGGACATGACCGTGCCCATAAAGGGGAAGCGGAAAATGGCGTTGGCGCCATAGAACAGCAGGGACCAGATCAGCACGCCCAGCACGTCGATCAGCAGGTAGATGAAGGCGGTGCGCTTGCCGTGGAGGTTGGCGCCCAGGGCGGACAGCAGCACGGGAACCGCCGCGCCGATGGCGATGCCCATGATGATGGGCAGGGCCACGTCGAAGGCGATGGCGCCGGTGACGGCCAGGGCCTGCAGGATACCCACGGCGGCGGAGGCGCTTTGCAGCACGCTGGTGAAGGCCAGGCCCACCAGAATGCCCAGCAGGGGGTTGGAAAAGCTGGTGAGGATGCGGATGAAGGCATCGCTCTCCCGCAGGGGGGAGACGGCGCCGGACATGGCGGACATGCCGTACATCAGCACCGCGAAGCCCAGCAGGATCTCGCCCACATGGCGGTTGCTGGACTTGCCGGTGAACATGCGGAGGATGATGCCCACCACGGCCACGATGCCGGTGAGGACCTCGGTGCTCAGCAGCTGCACCACGCCGCTGCCGCCCTCCAGAGAGGACAGACAGAGGATCCAGCCGGTGACGCTGGTACCCAGGATGGCGCCCATGATGACACCGATGGCCTGGCGGACCTTCATCATGCCGGAATTGACGAAGCCCACCACCATGACGGAGGTGGCGGAGGAGGACTGGATGACGGCGGTAACGCCGGTGCCCAGCAATACGCCCTTCAGCGGGGTGCTGCTGAGCTTGTACAGCACCAGCTCCAGCCGGCTGCCGGCCACCTTTTTCAGGCCCTCGCCCATCAGGGACATACCGAACAGGAACAGCGCAATGCCGCCCAGCAGCGAAATGACGTCTGCAATGCCCATGGCCCATATCCTCCCATGATAAATTCTTCTTATAGGTAGTATAACAGGCTATCGGGGGATTTGTCGACTGCAAACGCAAAAAAGTCGGTAGAAATTTTACGTTTTTCTTAAACTGCACTTGTACTTCTTGTCAAAGGGGGAGAGAGCGGGTATAATCGTAACGGACAAAATCGCGGAAAGGAGCGGAATATGCTCAAGCATTGCGCTATCGTTTTTTTCGTCTCCATGGTGCCGTTGATCGAGCTGCGGGGTGCTATCCCCTACGGTGTGGTGTTCGGCCTGCCGCTGTGGCTGACGTACGGCATTGCCATCGTGGGGAATATGCTGCCGGTGCCGGTGATCTATTTCTTCGCCCGGAAGGTACTGGTGTGGGGCAAGGACAAGCCGTACATCGGGCGGTTTTTCACCTTCTGTCTGGAAAAGGGGGAGAAGGCCGGGCGCAAGCTGCAGGCCAAGGCCGGGAAGGGCCTGTACTGGGCGCTGCTGCTGTTTGTGGGGATCCCTCTGCCGGGGACCGGCGCGTGGACGGGAACACTGGCCGCCAGCCTGCTGAACATGGATTTCAAGAAGAGCGTGCTGGCCTGTATGGGCGGCGTGCTGCTGGCGGGCGTCATCATGGGGCTGCTGAGTCAGTTGGGCGTCAGCGTGTTCGGGTAAATTTGTCTTGCAATCGGGCGGCGCGTGCGGTATAATGCACGAGTACCGTTTGCCGGTGTGATGGAATTGGTAGACGTAGTGGACTCAAAATCCACCGCTGGCGACAGCGTACCGGTTCGAGTCCGGTCACCGGCACCACGTCGGAGCAAGCTCTGTATCGCTTGCTCCGACTTATTTTATACGTCAGCGGGCGCTCGTGCCGCTGCGCCCCCTTTCCGGATCGGACCCGCTGTGCTGGGCTTCGATCTGGTTTTATTTCTTTGGGCATATAAGCTCTGTATCGCCGTTGGTACCAAGTAAAAAACCCCTGCTGCCAAGGCTTAATAGTGACAAGTAACTATTTTGTCGCAGAGAACGGTGTGACCCGAAGGTCACGCCGTTTTTCTGTGTTCATAGGTTGTTTGCGTGATGATAGGCTCGGAAATAACGGGAATATCTACATCGTCCACGAAGTTGAAGAAAATCTTCACTTTCTGCTTGCGCTTGCCGCTGGATTTGTCCGGGGCATAGACGATGATTTTCTTGATATACTCGTTCACGATGGTCTGTGTCAGCTCCTCCACATCCACATATTTCTGTGTCAGGGCGATAAAGGCATCCAGACCGTCGTTCATTTCTTCCCGCTGTTCCACCCATTCTTCGATAACTTCAATTTCGAGCTTTAACCGTTCCTGCTCCGCTTCATAGTCCGCAGACATCTTTCTGTATCTGTCCTGATTGAGATTTCCAAGAACATAGTCCTCGTACAGCCGGGCGATGATGACATCCAGATCGGCAAGGCGTTTCTTTGCCTGTTCCAGCTTCTTTTTGTCATCCCGGATGCTGCGCTCCTGGTCAGTCCTGCGGCATTGCAGCCATTCCTCCTGAAAACCGTCCACATCGCTTCGGATATACTCATTGACTGCCCGGATGCGTTCCAGAACGATTTCACGAAGCACATCTTCCCGGATATAGTGGGCAGTACAAGTACCACGGTTGCTCTTGTAGTTGTTGCAGACGTAGTGATCCTGCTTGCCCTCAAAGCTTTTGCTTGTGGCAAAGTGGAGCTTGCCGCCGCAATCGGCACAAAACAGAAGCCCGGAGAACAATCCCTGCCGTTCCGCTTTTGCGGGGCGGCGTTTGTTTTTCCTCAGTTCCTGCACCCTGTCAAACTGTGCCTGAGATACAATCGCTTCCTGTGTGTCCGGCAGATAAAACATATTCTCCGGCTCATTGGGAATCCGCTTTTTCAGCTTGTAGGACTTGGAATAAGTCTTGAAGTTGCAGGTACAGCCTGTGTACTCCTGCCGTTCCAAAATCCCTGCAATGGACTGGTTGCCCCAGTGGTACGGTCTTTCCGGCATCGGCTTTTTCTTTCGCTTGGCATAGAGTGCCTTTGCGGTCATAATCTGCTTTTCTTCCAGAATCCTTGCAATCTGCTCCGGGCCTTTGCCGTCAATGCAAAGGTCGAAGATGAGCTTGACTACCGGAGCCGCTTCTTCATCCAGAATCCAGTGATCCTTGTCCTCCGGGTCACAGCGGTATCCGTAGGGCGGTTTGCCCATGTGCTTCCCACTGGTTCCTCTCTGCCGCAAACTGACACGGACTTTCTTGCTGGTATCACGGGGATACCACTCGTTGAACAGATTACGGATTGCGGCGAAGCCCTCGCTGTCTCCCCGGTTGCTGTCTACGCCATCATTTATAGCGATAAAGCGGACATCATAACTCGGAAAGATAATATCCGTATATTGTCCAACAGTCAGATAGTCACGACCAAAGCGGCTGAGGTCTTTGACCAGCCAGCAGCCCACAAGCCCCTGCTTGACAAGCTCAAAGCCTTCCTGCACACCGGGACGATTGAAGTTCGTCCCCGTATAACCGTCATCCACCAGAATTTTCAGGTTTGTATACCCGTGGTCACGGGCATATCGGGTTAAATACTCTCTCTGATTTGCGATACTGTTACTCTCGCCTTCCTGGGCATCCTCGTTGCTCAGACGGCAATAGAGAATGGTAATTTTCTGCTGATCCAACATAATATCCTCCTTCGGTGGTTGGTCAGCCGACAGTACCGTTGTGCAAATTGGAATTATATCATGCTTTTGTGTCGCAGTCATTAACAAATCACCCCCTTGTCAGAAAAAATGAGCCGTTTTACCTTGTCGGTAAGTGGCTCATTTCCATCACACTCCGTTTCAATCACATACCATGTGTTTCCGATCTTGCACTCAATGGTTTTGCAGAAAGAGGACTGTGCCGCTTCCCAACGCTTGCGGCATTCTTCCAGAAAATCAATAGGCGGCTCAAAAATCGGATCGAAGCAGGAGCAAATATCAATATAGCCGATGGCATCGTTGATTTCTTCCATCGGGGCATCTTCCATAATCATCTTGTTAATTTCATCTACGGTTTTCTTCATAGGCAAATAGTTCCTTTCTTAAATTTCCATGTCCTGTCCACGATTGCGGGCAGGGTGTTTGTGTTCATACAGTTCCTTTCCCCTGGCGAGGATGGCATTGATAAAAGCCCAGACCTTTTCAGATGCAATCTCAATCGCATCCAGGAAAGGCTGGGCTTTTTGTTTCAGCTCCTCATAGTCTTTGTTCAGTTTTTCAAAACGGTCTTTCCATATCTTTGCGTTTTTATCTGCCTGCTCGAATTTCTGCTTGTATTTCAGCTTCTCAGACTTTTCCGCAAAGCTGCTGACCGCATAATCCTTTAGCGTGCGGCACTCATCCGCCGTCATGGTAACATTTCCCGTAATGGGATTTTTCTTGCCCATCGACTCAATCTCATGTGCAGTCATAGCAACAGACTTAGCAGCCTGAGTTTCCTTTTTCAGAGCTTCCAGTTTCTTTTTCTGCTTCTCCGTGGCAGCTTTGGCATCCGCTAAGCTCTGCTCGGCCTGTGCCACCTGTCCGGTCACAGCTTCCAAACGCTGCTGTTCGGCCTGTACCTTGAACTGTGTCACCGTCAGATGTTCTTCGGTGCTGCCACATTCTCCACGCTCTACATCGGTATAACCAGCGTTTCGCATGAAATTGAAAAAGTCATCCTGCAGCACACTGTAGGACGACTTCAAAATCTTTTTCCCTTTTGCGTTCAACATAGGATTTCCGTTTTCATCAAGAACGGGTTTGGATTCCCACTTCTTACTGCGGCTGACCTGTGTGATCGTTTCCTTTACCGTTCCCCGGAGGGATTCATCCTTGCATCGCTTCGACCACAGGATTTGTTTCTCCACCACCGGGATATAAACCACATGAAGGTGATAGTGGTACACATCCTCACCCAGAGCTTCCGACATTGCCCGGTTGCGCTCGTCGGCATGCATTACAGCGGAGAGGATATACTGCTCACCGCCCACAATCTCCACGGCGGCTTTGTAGGCATCGGCATAGAACTGTTTGGCATATTCATAGCCGCCGTGGTTGTGGAAGTAGGCAGAGTTTACATCAAACAGCAGCTCCCCATATTTCACCGCATCGGCTTTCAGACCACGGGTGGAGATAACACCATCTGCAATCATCTGATCGAACATGGCGGCATAGCTGTCGGTAGGTTTCTTGAAGTGGACATTGCGGTGGGTCTGGGTGGTATCAATATCTTGATTGGAGTAGCTGTCTTTTTCTCGCTCGTTATGCTCCTGAACTTTCGCCACATCGTCGAGGGTGGGCAAGTCCTGGTTACGGGCAAAGGTACGGTCAATTCCATCGTTTCTTGCCATAGGTTTTTTCCTTTCTTTCGAGAGTAGCAGACGGGCGGGGCTGCGGGGATGCACTTCTGCGGAAGTGTAATAACCCACTATAACACTTTCATCCATTCTGGCTGCAAAGTGCCGTGGGCTCTCCCGAGGGGGTGTGCGGTCACTGCGGTGACCTCTGCTGACCAAGGCAAAATGTCTGCAACTTTTCCCATGGTCAGCCCGTCTGCATGAAGCTGTTCTGCGGAACGTTTCTTGCAGACGTTGGCAGCGTCTTTCACTGCCATCCATAGGCAGCACTGCGGTGTGCCTATGGGGACGGGAGATGCGAGGGGCTGTTGCCGGGGGCATCACTTCTCCCGTCTTTGCTGCCATACAATGTCGCATCCCAGCACATCGGCAAGCTCCAATACTTCCTTGTATCGGATGCTTTCCCGCTGTAATTTTGCGGACAGGTTGGAAACGCTGTCGCTCCATCCGTACT
>ERZ791569.1215-NODE-1215-length-10633-cov-2.734071_pt1 | contig 10633 bp, 14 predicted proteins | sample MGYA00509973_ERZ791569 | MGnify/ENA primary metagenome ERZ791569 (study PRJEB30046, sample SAMN00791902) | human gut metagenome | study: EMG produced TPA metagenomics assembly of the A metagenome-wide association study of gut microbiota in type 2...
GCTCAATCTTTCTCCTGTTTATTTTACAGACCTGCTGAAATTTGAAACAGGCAAGACTTTGGAACAGTATTTCCAACTCAAACGATTGGAGACTGCTAAACGAATGCTGATGAAAGACGGTGCCACACCCACTGCCGTTTCCCGTCAATTAGGCTATCCGAATGTACAGCATTTCAGCCTTATATTCAAGAAAATAACAGGTATGTCACCAAGTGATTATCCAAAACAGGTGAATTAAAACTACTCTTTTTTCATATTTATCCTCCAAAAGCATTGTTATTCAACAAGAAAACAATATCTTTGTTTCCACTTATTACGATTAATAACGTAGAAGCGTTTAGAATATTATCTCTGTTCAGAATCTGGTAAATTCATTAACGGTGGGATAATGGCAACTAAGCGTTCACGTCTTTGTTATATGCAAGGGCGTGGACTCTGTTGTTCATTCACCGTTAGGCTTACCAGAGCCCTGAACAGGATGAACTAACGACGTCCACGCTTCTTTTGTATATATACGGTATCCGGACGCATACTACCACAACAAACAATCGTAAAATGAACAACATTATTACAAAGTTCTTTGCATCTTTATTAGCCTACGGGGTAGCTAATAAGAAAAAGCGTTTTTCGGCAATCGGTCATTTCTCTGAGGGCTTAGCTCCGGCCAGAGGCAAAATACAATGGGGATACATCAACAAAGGATATGATATCATCATTCCTTTACAATATGAACGGGCTTTTTCCTTCAAAGAGAACTTAGCTATGGTAGTACGCGACTCCCAATATGGATATATCGACCGCACAGGACATATACAAATTCCTTTTAACTTTTCAGCAGCCCATTCGTTCGAACAAGAATGTGCACGAGTATGCAATGACGGATTATGGGGGCTGATCGACAGACAAGGCAATTATATTCTTCCACCAACATACAGTCTGATAGAGCAATTCACCGAAGGACTGGCACTCGTCTCTCTTTATAGTAAGGTGGGATTCATCAACATGAAAGGCAAAGTCGTCATTCCATTAGAATATGACAACGGTTGTCCTTTTTCTGAAGGACTAGCAGCCGTCTGCATTGAAAAACAATCCGCCAAATGGGGATACATAGACAAAGAAAATCAAGAAATACTTCCTTTTAAATACGATATAGCAGAACCCTTTTATAACAACATAGCCCGAGTGGGTCTCTATGGAAAAAGCATGAAAATCAATAAGCAGGGCAGCGAATGTCTGTAACCAACCACTCCGGCATTCATTTCATCTCAGCCTACAGTATTCTGCCTTAACGCTCATTTTCACCACAGATTACACGGATTTACACAGATAATAAATATTGATTATTGATATATTAAAATCTAATCTGAGAAAATCCGTGTAAATCTGTGATGAATTATGATACAGCCTTACTAGAAATATTTCTTCTCCGCCGCCCGTTGCCAAGCCTCCACCAATTCCGTCATGACTTCCGATACTGACTGTCTGCGGGATACAATGGCGGATACTTGACCGATCTCCAGCTCACCCTCTTCCAAATCACCTTCAAATATACCTTTCTTGGCACGACCGCGTCCGAGCAAGATTCTTAATTCTTCGGGAGTAGCACCACTATCCTCCGCTTTCTCCACAGCTTCCCGAAAAGCATTCTTCACCAAACGTGTCGGAGCCAGTTTCTTCAACAGCAATTTCGTGTCTCCTTCACCCAGACTCAAACAATAGTCTTTGAATACCGGACTGGCAGAGCTTTCTTCCGTCAGGGCAAAACGGGTTCCGATCTGCACTCCTTCGGCTCCCAACACCATAGCTGCTAGAATACCTTCCCCCGTACCGATGCCACCTGCCGCAATCAACGGCAATGTAGTAGCTTCACGCACGGCCGGAATCAGACAGAAAGTCGTTGTTTCCTCACGTCCATTGTGCCCGCCGGCTTCAAAACCTTCGGCAACTACCGCATCCACTCCCGCTTCCTCACATTTCACTGCAAAACGGGAAGAAGAAACGACATGAATCACCGTAATGCCACGTTCTTTCAGCCATCCTGTCCACGTTTTCGGATTTCCTGCAGAAGTAAAGACAATCTTTACTCCTTCCTCCACCACAATATTCATTATTTCTTCTATCTGAGGATACATCAAAGGAATGTTCACCCCAAAAGGAAATCTCGTTGCCGCACGGCATTTACGGATATGCTCGCGCAAAGTCTCCGGATGCATGGATCCGGCACCGATCAGTCCTAAGCCACCCGCGTTACTCACTGCGGAAGCCAGTCGCCAACCGCTACACCAAACCATACCACCTTGAATAATGGGATACCGAATCCCTAGAAGAGAAGTTATTCTGTTCATAATAAATAAATGTATCAATACATTTTATATAACGCTTTTACCGGGTAATCTGTTCGATAGGTTTATTTATCAACACGGTAGTTGAATCTCCATAAGTTTTCAACACTTCCAACGTGCGGATAAGGTTATCTCTTCCAGTTTTGTTCCAGAATTCTTTCGTAAAGGCAGCCATCAAATCAAGCCCGCTAATAGTTCCGCCACAAACTGAGACATTCTCCCCTATCCGTATTTCATTCGCTTTCCGGTTACGTGTCCGGTTCGTATAGAATCTCTGCCGACGCAGTTCGTAGAAAGAATCTCCCCGCCATGTATTCTTGTTCACTCTGATCTTTTTCTGATAAACTGGATCCCAGTTATAGCGGGTATTTGCCTTATACGGCATAAGAGTCAACACAACTTTCGGTTTAGGCAGTGCTTCGGGAAGCGACTCATCGGGCAACATCCAACGCTTCTCCTCCGACATACGGGGAGTACCCACCGCACCGCCGAAATCAATCTGCTTGACCGCCTTCGGGTTCAGCTTCAGTTCTTCACTGCCTTCCAACAACTTTTGCAGTTTGAGCGAATCTTGCGCAGACCATTGGGCATAGCATACCCCTGTCAGCAGCAGTGAGACTGCCGATATAAATAAACGTTTCCTCATTTTTTATTGTTTTTTATCTTCCGAAGGCTCTCCCCTTTTTACCACCAACGATAGCCTGTTCCACAAAGCGGCTCATCATGACACGGGTCAATCGTCCACCGGGTTTTAGGATATTGCCGTTCCTCCCACCAGCTACGGTAACAGGCAGCTGCATCGAGCACTTCCTCATCGGTCAGGAAATAGATGGCCTCATAATTTTCTGCATTTGCCAGCACCATCTTGCAGCCTAACGACGGAGGTGTACCTTGACGGATATACTCGATCACCCAAAGCATACACTCACCCAAACGGATCTTACCGTTGTTCGTATTATAGACCGACGGGAACGAAGGAATAATTGTCAGATCTTCCGCATATTTCAATAGTTCGGGAATGTCCTCTTCTGTGAAATGAGGAACTTCCACGACCCCTTTTTCATTCTTCATATTATAGGTACCCGCTTTCAGCTGTTTCACAAAAACGGTTACATCGGGATTTTCATAGTCCATTTCTTCGCTGCTGCATCCCGCAAAAGATACAATCAGGCAAACAGCCATCCACAGCATTAATAGTGTTTTTTTCATTTTCATAAGGGTTAATACGTCATGCGAAGTCCGCAGAGCAAGTTAAAGTTAGTCGGCCGCTTCGTGCGTACCGTAGCCAGTTTCGAATCGGTACTGAAATGATGCGAAACACCGGGCTCGGCAAAAACCGCAAGCCGGTCATTAATCTTATAATTGATTCCAATACCGGCAGTTACCGCCAATTGGACAGGTTCTTCCTTAAAACTGTTATCCGTCGCACCGGCTATACATTTATCCGCCACTCCGCCTACGGTAGCATAAAGGTCTACTTTCTTCGTATCTACCAATGTTACATTTACTTTAACGGGGATACCCAGATAGTGCAAATGCTGCCCCGCCGAACGAAGGTTTGAATAAAGCAGTCCGGTTTCTATCCCCAGATAGTCGTTCAACTTTCGTTCTACTGTTACTCCTGCGGAAACAGGTATCTTGTAAGTACCGTCCTCTGCCGGAAGCGCCATACCCACTTGAGCTTTCACAGCCCAGCAACGTTTCTTCATTATTTTCTCCGAAGTCACAGGTAAATCCGCCCGTTCTTCCTCCCGGTCGGCAGAAGTTTCCGTATTTCTATTCGCTGCCTGCCAATAACCACTATGGCGTTCGTTACCGTAAGGGCGCTCATGCCCTGTAGCCGTGGACGAGAAAGAGAACGACATCGAGAAAGTAAAGGCAAGCGAGTCCTCATCTTCCGTATATTGCGACAACATTCCGAATGACTGAGGAGCCGGTTTCTGCAATACCGGTTCTACCGATAGCGGCAGTTGATTGACACGTATCCCGTCTCCGTCCATCTGCCCTCCATTCGTCGCGGCTATCTTGGTAAACGCTTCCTCCATCTCTTCTTTAGGTGAGAAATACAGGAAAGTGGCTGACGAAGCTGCCAGAACAAGCAGTACGGACGCCGCAGCCGCCACACGGAAGAGCAGGAGCCGACGACGATGTTGACAAGCCACAGGAATATCCTGCGAAAGCTCTTCCCAAAAACCATCCCGTACATTCATCCCGGTATCGGCGAGACGTGCGCGAAACAGAGCGGTTATTTCATCATTTTCTTTCTTCATGGTTCCTATACTCTTTAATTCTTTTTGCTAACAAATATTTGGCCCGGTGTAACTGCGAAGTAGACGAGTGCTCTTTAATATGAAGCAGCTTGGCTATCTCCTTGTGTGACTTCTCCTCAAACACATAAAGGTTGAAAACGGTTCGACAACCATCCGGCAATTCGGCAACAAATGTCATCAATTGCTCTTCGGAGATGCCTGCCCCTCCTCCCGAATCTGATATATCGGGGATATCGGGAAGTTGCTCTTCATGCACCACCAACTGATTTACCCGTTTCTCCCGCCGCAGGTAATCGAGTGCTTGAGTCACCATCACTCGGGTTATCCATGTACAGAGCGAAGACTCGCCCCGAAAGGAGAAATTGGTAAAAATCTTGATGAAACCGTCATGCAGTACATCGTGCGCTACATCCATATCACCCGTATAGCGGAAACATACCGCCAGCATTTGTTTGGAATAGAGGGTGTAAAGTTCCTTTCGGGCTGAATCCTTTCCTGCCCGACAGCCCTTTATCAGTTCTATCTCGTTTTCCAAAGTCAATTACCTTTTTAAAATCGGACGTATGTCTGCGTCGTTTTACTCATTAGACGCAAAAATTTGAGGAATGCTGCAAGGAATATTGCTAAAAGAAGTTAAACAGATTCACCACAGAGGACACAGAGTACACAGAGGATTTAAACTTACTTTATAGGAAAAATTTCCTATCATTATTCCTCTGTGTCCTCTGTGGTGAAAAAAAATCAGCACGCTTTGAAGCTCATGTCCAGTCCTTTCACGGAATGCGTCAAAGCCCCGACGGAGATAAAGTCAACGCCACATTCGGCATAATCACGAAGAGTATCAAAGGTGATACCGCCGGAAGATTCGGTTTCATACTTGCCTGCCACCATTTCTACTGCCTTTGTAGTCATTTCGGGAGTGAAGTTGTCGAACATGATACGGTCTACACCACCTAAATCAAGCACTTGTTGCAGTTCGTCGAAGTTGCGGACTTCTATTTCTATCTTCAGATCTTTACCTTTTTCCTTGCAGTATTCTTTGGCACGGGTGATGGCCTTGTCGATACCTCCGGCAAAATCCACATGATTGTCTTTCAACAGAATCATGTCGAACAACCCGATACGATGATTTACGCCACCGCCAATCTTTACTGCCATCTTTTCAAGGATACGCATACCGGGAGTTGTCTTACGGGTATCCAATACGCGGGTATGAGTGCCTTCAAGTTTCTTCGCATATTTGCGTGTCATGGTCGCGATACCGCTCATGCGCTGCATCACGTTCAACATCAGGCGTTCGGTTTGAAGCAAGGATTGCACCTTACCTTCCACCACCATTGCCACATCACCCGGCTTCACTTCCGCACCGTCATTGATAAACACTTCGACTTTCATCGTCGGATCGAAACGATTGAAGATTTCTTTAGCCACTTCGATACCGGCCAGCACACCGGCTTCCTTGATAAGTAATTTTGATTTTCCCATTGCCGTAGCGGGAATACATGAAAGGGTGGTATGGTCACCATCGCCTATATCTTCTGCAAAAGCAAGATCGATCAGTTTGTCGATCAGTTCTTTTTCCTTATTCATTGATTTTGTCAATTCTTATTTGGTGTATTAAACATTTATCCTGTACTTTTTTCAGAAAGCAGTTCACACGAAAGTTTCCGTTCGTTGTGGCCAACGTTCCGATAACGAAACTTGACTCGTCCCGCTTTCCCTGATGGTTCACTGTAAACCCATTGACTTTATTCTTCGTGAAGAAGTCTTGCATCACAGCGGTCGCTTTCTGTTTGTCAACGTTTGTCGAGCTACCTTGGAGCACCAGGTTTACCTTGTCCCCCATATACTTACTCAGCTCTTGTGAGCTTCCTCTTTTAAATGCCGTAATCACTCCTGCCGGTATCTCCTGCGCCATCAGCAATGAGACAGAAAGAAGCAAAGAGGCCATTCCTAAAAGCACTCGTTTCTTCATAAATCCAAGCTTTTGGGTTGAAGTTTAAAGGCTTAAACTTTCAACTAATGATAGGCAAAGGTAAGCATTAATTGCAGAATAACATAAAAAATGCCTATTTTTGTGCAATTAAATACAATTGCAGAGATATGAAAACAACCTTGCTCGTCGTAGGACGAACCGTAGAACAGCATTATATTACAGCTATCAACGACTATATACAGCGTACGAAACGTTATATCACTTTTGATATGGAAGTGATCCCCGAACTGAAAAATACAAAAAGTCTTTCGATGGAGGTGCAGAAAGAAAAGGAAGGGGAGCTGATTCTGAAAGCCCTTCAACCGGGTGATGTGGTGGTGTTATTGGATGAGCACGGGAAAGAGATGCGTTCCCTTGAATTTGCCGATTATATGAAACGGAAAATGAATACGGTGAACAAACGACTGGTTTTCATTATCGGAGGACCGTATGGCTTTTCGGAAAAAGTATATCAAGCGGCACACGAAAAGATTTCAATGTCAAAAATGACTTTCTCGCATCAGATGATCCGGTTGATATTCGTCGAGCAGATTTATCGGGCGATGACTATATTGAATGGAGGGCCGTATCATCACGAATAAAAACATTATCTCATATACTATAAATGAGATAATATGGATCTTTTAATCTCGTCCCAAGACACATCTACAAACATATAAGGCATTGGATCCTCCTCCGCATCTTCAAAATAGGCTAAACTTTTCATTGCCATAAAAGAAGATGAGTCGGAATATTTTTGAGCATAGAAATCCAATATATTATTCAATGAATACGTTTTCAACAAAAAATAGATATCTACAAAATCCTTCTTAGTACCTCTCCCCTCAATTGCAGTAATTTTCATGGCTGCAATATCTTTAGGACTCGCCAAGCGTATTCCATCTTTACATACAACATCATCAATCCAAGGATAAGTATAATTTACGATATCTATTTTAACTCCATTCAATACGTAAATGTGTATATTTTTAGAATCACTCAAGACAGTCAGCATCCCAAGTGTCTGCAAAGCCTCCCGCAGTTCTTGAGAGTTTACATTAATCTGACCAAAAAAGTCCAAATCAATCGACTTCCGATGTCCTAATTGCAAAGCTAATGCAGTACCACCAACCAAACGAGTATTACTAAGTACAGGTAACTGTTGTAACCTTTTTAAAAGTTCCAATGTTGTGGATTCAACCGTTGATAAGTATAACATTTGAACTGTTCTTTAGGAGTTTGTGAAATGGCTGAAAGATAGGCTAAAGCCCTAGGCTCCAATTCACGAAACCCTTTAGCCTCTTCAACAATTCTGGTAATTCCATAATATTGCTTTACAATATTCCAATCTTGTAACATTCCATATTCAAGCACTCTCTTTATAATATACCGTGAATGCTTCTCCATATCTAAATCGTCTTTATTGACATCCCAAAAAAGATATGCCGAAAATTGAGTAATATATTTCTCCATCATCTATCGTACTATAATCCTTATATGACAAAGATAGGCATAAAAATGAATCGAATGCAAGCTAATAGCTATATTTATTTCACAAATTACTCCCGATTCATCAGCCGATGTTCCGCCATCTGTTCGAACCTTGTTCCCGGACGACCGTAATTAGCATACGGATAGATGGAAATACCACCACGTGGAGTAAAGATTCCGGTTACTTCAATGTATTTGGGATTCATCAACTTTATCAAATCTTTCATTATGATATTCACACAATCTTCATGAAAGGCTCCATGATTACGGAAACTGAAAAGATAGAGTTTCAAGCTCTTGCTTTCTACCATTTTTATATCGGGAATGTAGCTGATACGTATTTCCGCAAAATCCGGCTGTCCGGTAATAGGACACAGACTTGTGAACTCCGGGCAGTTGAAACGTACCCAATAATCATTTTCAGGATGCTTATTATCAAAGGCTTCCAATACTTCCGGGGCATAATCTTGCTTATACTCGGTTTTTCTTCCCAATAAGGAAAGCTGGTCTTTTAATTCAGTCATTGCACTTACTAGTTACGACCTCTACACTAAACAAAAAAACGTATTTTCTCTATCACCTATCACCGACAAGCCTCAAATGCCTTATTCATCGATGTTTCAGTGGTGAATGATTCATTTTACAACCTATCACCACATCTATCACCTATCACCATCAACTCCCAGCCCACGTTTGCTTTATCCTCATCTTACTTGTTACGGTGTGTTTCACGGCATGAAACAGAATGTTTCACACTGGAGAACAGATAGTTTCTTACCGATGAAACAACAGTTTCAAGCTGTTGAAACTAATTTAAACCGCCGCTTACCGGACAAAACTACCGTAGATACAAAGCTTACTATCACTTGCTAGCCGGAGCTTACCGGTGACAACAGATGTGACAACAAAACTTCAAATTCAACTGCTGTCACTGCTTGCTGTCACAAGCTATACAATTTATAATCAATTGTTTATCTATAAGAATGTGACAGATGACAGCAAAAATACATTTTAATCTCTGTGTAGAGATATTATTGATTCTTACTTTTTAAATACTTCTCCAATCCTTCCCGACGCAACTTACAAGCCGGACAATGTCCGCAGCCATCCCCTTGAACGCCATTATAGCACGTCAAAGTCTCGTTACGAATCAACTCCAGCACACCCAGTTCGTCGGCCAAAGCCCATGTTTCCGCTTTATCAATCCACATTAAAGGAGTATGAATCACAAATTGTTCATCCATAGCCAAGTTCAACGTTACATTGAGAGACTTGATAAAGGAATCACGGCAATCAGGATAACCGCTGAAATCGGTTTGGGAAACCCCTGTTACCAAGTGGTTTATACCGCGCTCACGGGCATATACCGCTGCAATGCTCAGAAAAAACAGATTACGCCCCGGCACAAAAGTATTGGGAACACTATCTGCGGGCTTTTCCTGATCCATCACCATTGTAGTGTCAGTCAAAGAGTTATGTCCAAGTTGCCCGACAAAAGACACATCCATCACATCAAATTCCACTTCCGCTTTCCGGGCTATCTCCCGTGCAAACTCTACTTCTTTCTGATGTTTCTGACCATACAGGAAACTCAGAGCATACACTTTCTTAAAGTTGCGTTTTGCCCAAAACAGACACGTAGTAGAGTCTTGCCCTCCACTGAACACAACCAATGCTGCTTCTCTATTCATAAATCTATCTTAAATATCTTTGACTTTCAGTACATTGTAGGATATATCGGTATCGTAAACATCGCTACCATCTATTTGCTTAATAGCTTTCACCACACGGATAGTTACCGGAAGGATAATCACTTCGTACATGGACTTCAGCACAATCTGAATACCCATCATAATAAGCAACTCTTTCCAAGCGATGATTCCACCGAAAGCCACCGGGAAGAATATCAACGAATCCGCCGTTTCACCTACAACGGTTGACAAAATGGCACGAGCGGAAAAGTTACGCCCTTGACTGGCAATTTTCATTTTGCTCATCACATACGCATTGAGAAACGAGCCAACCAAGAAAGCCATCAGACTGGCAGCTACGATACGGGGAGCCATACCGAATACAAAATCGAAATGTTCTTCTCCTTCCCAGAAAGGGGCAGCCGGAATGGCTACGGCTATCAGCCCGAGAGTGACAACAAAGAAATTCATGGCAAAACCGCTCCAAATTATCAAGCGGGCTTTCTTGAATCCCCATACTTCGGCGATACAGTCATTGATGATATATGAGATCGGGAAAACGATCAGTCCGGCAGTCGCTGTGATGCCGAATACCTGGATAACTTTGGTTTCTAACAGGTTTGAAGCTACCAGGCAGATATTGAACAGGATGCCTAACAGCATGAATGGTACGGTTACAGTAGATGTCTTCTGCATATTTCTTGTTTTTAACGAGGTTTATCAAGCACTCGGGACGCGAAGGTACGAAAATTCTTATTAAAAGCGATGGGTATAGCAGATACCGATCGCATGGCGGTAATTCACGGGATCGCCTACATTAAATATATGGTAGCGATAATAGAGTTGGAGGTTATTGTTCGGGTT
>ERZ791569.1226-NODE-1226-length-10523-cov-2.642816_pt1 | contig 10523 bp, 10 predicted proteins | sample MGYA00509973_ERZ791569 | MGnify/ENA primary metagenome ERZ791569 (study PRJEB30046, sample SAMN00791902) | human gut metagenome | study: EMG produced TPA metagenomics assembly of the A metagenome-wide association study of gut microbiota in type 2...
CGGGGTTGTGGCAGCCGGGACAACGGTGCGCGCACCCCGCGAAATAGATCGCATAGCGCAGCCCGTAACCGTCGGAGATGGTTTCGGGATAGATGCCGATGATTCTTAATAATTCCATTGCGTTTTCATAACATGAATACAACACCGTCGGTCTCGATTCACGGCGGAACGCCGTGTTTACAAATCTGATCCACCTCTAAACTTTAGGCGGGGACTTGCCGCACGCGACCGGAGACGGCGGCAAAAAGGAATTCTTCCGCCGGGTGAATTTTGATTTTAGGCGGGCGGGCAGGGGGCCGCCAATTTCGATTATCGCAGAGCGGTTTTCGGGCTTCGTGAAGTGGGGCGAAGCAGGAGCATACGAACGTATGTAACTGTTTCGCCCCGCAAGGGAAGTGCAAAAGATGCCGGTGAGAATCGAAATTACCGGTGCTTTACCCGGTCACGCTCCTCGGCCTGCTTGGCCGAGTTCCACGATTCGAGGCTGCCCGTCAGGTAACCCGTGATGCGGCGCATGCGCAGGATGTCGTCCGAACCGCAGACGGGACATTTCGAGTAGATCACCCCGCGGTGGCCGCACTTGCGGCAGGGGTCGATCGGATGGTTGATCGAGCCGTAGCCGATCCCCTCGTCCTGCATCACCTTGACGATCTTGAGGATCGCCACGGGATTCTTCCGGGCCTCGCCGTCGAGTTCGACGTAGGTGATGTGCCCGCCGCGCGTGATGGCGTGGAACGGCGCTTCGAGGCGGATTTTCTCGACGATGGAAACCGGCTCGCGCACGTCGACATGGAACGAGTTGACGTAGTAGTCGCGGTCGGTGACGCCCGGAATCTCCCCATAACGCTTGCGGTCCATGCGCGTGAAGCGTCCGCTCAATCCCTCGGCCGGGGTCGCCAGCACCGAATAGTTCAGCCCGTATTTGGCCTTGTACTCCTCGACCACGCGGTTCATCACCGTCACGGCGTCGTAGAGCGTCTGCCACGCCTCCTTCGAGGTCGCATGGCCTTCGCCGTAAATCGCCACCATCGCGTTGTGTCCGCCGATGAAGCCGATGCCCAGCGTGCCGTGCTTGAGCACGTCGCCCACCTCGTCGTTGGGCTGCAACCGGCCGCCGCCCTTCCAGACATCGTTCGACATCATAAACGGGAACTGCCGCGCAAGGGCCGTGCGCTGGAAGCAGTAACGTTCGTAGAGCTGCTCGGCCATCATCGTGGCGGTCTTGCGCACCGATTCGAGGAAAATTTCGCGCGCCTCCTTGCGGATCGCGTGTTTGTTGCCGTCGGGAATCATGTCCCCGGCCTCGCGCATCGCCTCGATGGCCAGCCGCGGCAGGTTCATCGACGTGAAGGAGAGGTTGCCGCGCCCCCACGACGACTTTTCGCCGTGCAGATTCTCGAAGACGCGCGTACGGCACCCCATCGTCGCCACCTCGTAGCGGAAGCGGTCGGGGTCGTCGATGCGCCACTTCTCGTGGCGGTTGAACGGTGCGTCGAGAAACATGAAGTTGGGGAACAGCGCCACCGACGTGGTGCGGCACGCCTCGATCAGCAGGTCGAAGTTCGGAGTTTTGAACTTGATCTCCCCAGCCAGTGCCTTGTCGAAGTCCTTCACCGCTGCGGCATAGTCCTCTTCGGACCACGAAACGCCCTCCTTGACCTTGAAAATCTGGATCGGGAAGACCGGCACTTCGCCGTGCCCCAGCCCCTCGATCGTGGCGGAAAGCAGTTCGCGGATGACCATGCGGCCCTCGGGCGAAAAGTCCGTGCCGTAGTTCACCGAGCTGAACACCACCTGGTTGCCGCCGCGCGAGTGCATCGTATTGAGGTTATGGATGAATCCCTCCATCGCCTGATGGGTCTCGCGGCGCGTCGTGTCGTATGCCTGCCGCCAGATGCGTCGGATGTCCTCGTCGGCGACCTCCACGCCCGACTGGCGCAGGGCGGCGAACAGACGCCCCACCGCCGTCTCGCAGGGTTCGATCGTCGGCACGTGTTCGGCGACCAGGGCCTTCAGCTCGGCGCGCTCCAGCGTCACGCCGCCCCGCACGCCGCACAGGAACAGCGTCATGTCGGTCAGGTGACGGCGGAAGGTTTTCAGCACGCCCGGAGCCATGAAATGGTCGAACGCCGGGATCGACTGCCCGCCGTGCTGCTCGTTCTGGTTGGTCTGGAAGACGATCGTGGCCAGCGTGGCGTAGCTCTGGATCGACTGCGGCGTGCGCACCGAGCCGTTCTTCGTCGAGAATCCCCGTTCGTAGATGTCACCCAGATCGTACTGAATGCACGTCGTGGTCTTGGTGGGATAGTAGTCCAGGTCGTGAATGTGGATGTCCCCGTCGCGGTGGGCGCGGCCGTGGCGCACGCCCACCAGATATTTCAGGGCGTAGTCCTTGGTGATCTCCGAGGCGAAGGTCATCATCTGCCCCGCGGGCGTGTGCGACGACATGTTGGCGTTCGAAAGGTTGATGTCGTTCTTCTCGACGGTCACGATGCCGTCCATGACGCTCTTGATCGACGAGCGGCGGTCGCGTTCGACGTTGCGCCACTCGCGGTAGATGATATAACGTTTGGCGATCGAGGGGTTGCGTTTCATCAGCCGCTCCTCGACCATGTCCTGAATCTCCTCGACCGAAATCTCGGCCTTCGTAATTGCCGCCGCCACGTCGGATGCGATCTGCTCGACGGCCTGCCCCTCGTCCGTTATGCCGCCCGCGCGAAAGGCCTTCGTGATGGCGCGGACGATTTTATCCAGAGAAAAAGGCTCGGTTTTACCATCACGTTTGATGATGGAAATCTGCGTGTAATCCATTGTAATATGAGTATATACGTTTCACAACAGGCCCCGTTTCCCCGCAGGGCCGACATTGCATGCGCAAAGGCAGGTCTTCTGACTCGCACCGACCCGCAGGCGGCCTTCCCGTCCCCCGCGGGACAGTGGCTCGACGATTCGCCTGCGGCATTGAAGTGCATACAGCAGCGGGAACTGTCCGGGATTCGCACCCGATTCCCTCTTATCCTCCGCCCCGGCGGGACGAAGGATACCTTTGCGGGTCACAAAAGTCTCCATTATTCCCCGACTTTCAAAATTCCGGAGCAGGAAGTTTTCAACATTTTGTGAAAGGCCCCGAATTTCGTATCTTCGCCCCCGCAAACCGGAAAATCGTAACTCCATGACACAGAAAATAACACACGTCTGCCAGGGAACCTGCTCCCGGCAAATCGACGTCGAACTCGAAAACGGCGTCGTTCGAAGCGTCTCCTTCACGGGCGGCTGCCACGGCAACCAGCAGGGAATCGCGGCGCTCGTGCGCGGGATGACGGCAGCGGAAGCCGTCGCCCGGCTCGAAGGCATCGACTGCCGCGGACGGGGCACGTCGTGTCCCGATCAGCTGGCAAAAGCGCTGAAAAAGGCGTTATAAAACGCCCCGGCCCGGCCGGGTACGGATTTTGCACTCCGAAAAGCGTTCCAAAATGCAAGACTATGTATTTTCTATGGTATCTGCTGATCGGACTGGCCGCCGGATGGATCGCCAACCTGATCGTCAAGGGAGGAGGTTCGGGACTCTTCGTCAACCTGATCGTCGGGCTCATCGGCGGCATACTGGGCGGCTGGCTCTTTTCGCTCTTCGGATGGGTTCCCGTCGGCACGCTGGGCAGTCTGGCGACGGCCGTCATCGGCTCGGTCATCCTGCTGTGGATCGCCGCGCTCATCTCACACCGCAAGATCCGCTAAACAAACGTATGCACGAAAAAGGCGGTCGCATGACCGCCTTTTCGTGTTGAGCTGCCGGGATTCGAACCCAGAACGACAGAACCAAAATCTGCTGTGTTACCATTACACCACAGCTCAAACATTCGCTCGAAAGCGACTGCAAAGATAAACAAAAAATCGCAAAAACCAACCCCCGGATGCAAAATTGGCAGAGACAAAACCGGACCTCTGCCGGATTTTTCGTATCTTTGCTTCAGTTACCCTGTAAATAAACGCAAACGATATGATTCCGACAATGATTCTGCTCTTCGTGGTGGGCTATCTGTTCATCGCGCTGGAGCACAAAACCAGGATCGACAAATCGGCCGTCGCCCTGCTGATGGCCGGAGCGATCTGGACCGTGTTCAGCCTCCTGGGCAACGACCCGCACATCCAGCACGAGCTGGTGGACCAGCTGGGCGACACGTGCGAAATCCTGGTCTTCCTGATCGGGGCCATGACCATCGTGGACCTGATCGACAGCTACGGCGGCTTCAACGTCATCACCGACCACATCACCACGCGCAACAAGCGCAAACTGATGTGGCTGCTGGCGATCATCACCTTCTTCATGTCGGCCGCACTGGACAACATGACCACCACGATCATCATGGTCATGCTGCTGCGGCGGTTGATCGCCAACAAGAAGGAACGGTGGATTTTCGCCAGCGTGATCGTCATCGCCGCGAACAGCGGCGGCGCCTGGTCGCCCATCGGCGACGTGACGACCATCATGCTGTGGATGCGCGGCAACGTCACGGCCGCCAACCTGATCGCCAACCTCTTCCTGCCGTGCCTCGTGTCGGTCGTGATCCCTGCGGCCATCGCCAGCCGCTACGTCGCCGACCGCCCCGCCGCCGCGGTCAGCGCCAAGGCCCTCGCATCGGGATGCCCCGAATGCATCGGTCCGCGCCTGCGGCTATTCATCCTTATCGTGGGCGTCGTAAGTCTGCTGTTCGTGCCGGTGTTCAAGAGCCTCACCGGACTGCCGCCCTACATGGGCATGATGGTGTCGCTGGGATTCATGTGGATTCTGACCGAAATCATCTACGACCGCAAACGCAGCATCCGCAACATGGAGGAGTCGATCCAGCCGCGCGTATCCAAAGTCCTCAAGCACATCGACATGCCGACGATTCTCTTTTTCCTCGGCATCCTGATGGCCGTGGGCGCGTTGCAGACCGGCGGCGTGCTGACCGACATGGCCGACTGGCTGGACAAGAATGTCCACGAAGTGTTCACCATCGCGGGCGCCATCGGCATCCTCTCGTCGGTGGTCGACAACGTGCCGCTGGTGGCGGCCTGCATGGGCATGTACCCGGTGGCCGACGTCGCAACGGCTGCGGCGAGCGCCGACCCGGCTTTCGCACAGAGTTTCGTGGCGGACGGGCTGTTCTGGCACCTGCTGACCTACTGCGCCGGCGTGGGCGGGAGCCTGCTGATCATCGGTTCGGCGGCGGGCGTCGTGGCGATGGGGCTCGAAAAGATCTCGTTCGGATGGTATCTCAAACGCATCTCGCTGCTGGCCCTGTCCGGCTATCTGGCGGGCATCGCGGTGATCTGGCTCGAACACGTCCTGATCGGGCTTTGACCGAAAAGTTCCGGATGCGTCGTGCGCCCAGAATATTGCCGATCACGGGTTTGCCCCATAACAGTATAATCAGAGGTTGGATAAAATATTTTTATCCAACCTCTGATTTACAGCCAAATTATCAGCAGTTTGTAACTCAGGAACTCCAATATCAATTTAGTAAGAGTACCCTTGCGGAATCAATGCCAGATGTACCCCGGAAGATGTGGATAGACCATTTTTCAACACCCGACATTCGATATCGTGAAGTACGGGTTCATCGGTATCCGACGCAAAATCAACGGTAAATGTGAAGCCCTCACCCGTGTACGGAGGCAGGGTGCTGCTCCATACATAAGTGACAGAAGAATCGTAATTTTCAATAGAACACGTTGCTTGCCCTTCTCCACGGGCCAAATACGCTATATTCCATTTATCATACCCCAAACCCATCATCGAAAGATCGCCGGGTTCCACCTCCGACAATGAAGTCCCGATGTTTGGAGCGGTGGGAGCGGGCCCCGAAACCGCTGATACAGCTGCATAGGCATTTACCAGACCATAACCCACAAATTGGTTCCATAATCCGTTCAATCGAAGCGGATCGACACCATAAGTGTTGCCGCCGATCTTTCGGGTAGTTTGTTCGATAATATTGCGTACCCGCCATACCGAAAGATCGGGATCCGTTGCCCATATCAAAGCCACGATGCCGGAAACATGGGGAGCAGCAAAAGATGTGCCCGACACACAAGTATATCCACCGGTCACATCTGTTGTCCAGATTTCACGCCCGGGAGCGACAACATCCAATGAAGAACCATAACCGGAGAAATCCGATTTGTACCCATTCCGATCTATTGCACCTACTACTAACGTTGCAGAAGGTGCTCCCGCTGCCGGCTGTGATACAGCACTGCCTTTATTGCCCGATGAAAAAACAACGATGCATCCTTTACCATGAGCATATGTTATAGCATTATTGATTTCGGATATTGGAGAAGATGTATCAAATGACCATGAATTATTAATTACGCGCGCACCATTATTTGCGGCAAACCGAATTGCATTCGCAAAATTGGTCGTGGTGGAGGCAGCTATGCCAAGCTCGTTATCAGTATAACAAATACTGATGGGCATGATTTTCACTCCGGATGCAACGCCTGCAATGCCTTTGCCATTATTAGCCGTGGCTCCGATAACACCGGCAACCTTTGTGCCGTGATCTCCGTATAGCCCACTTGGAATTCCTCCCGTGTGAGCGTTGTAACTGACATTATACAAATGTAAATCATCATGGTTATTATAAACACCGTTATCGACAACCGCAACGATAATATCGTTGATATATGGAAAAGCAAAGGCATTCCTTGCGTTCACATAATTGATATCGATCCCCGAATAAGAGACGTTTTTCAGATTCCATTGATAGCTGAAATAGGTATCGTTCGGAGCGGCGTCGGGCATCGACTCAACGATAAACTCGGGTGTTGCATACTCAAACGCGCCCGATTCATACATAAAATTCGCCATTTCGAGCGCATTCCCTTTCGACTCCTTTGTACACGAAAGATAATAGATACTCGGGTCGAATTCGTTTTCTCCCAATATCTCCAGATTATACTCTTCCGCGATTTTTTGAAGTTTGGCAAGGTCTTGCTCTCCTGTCAGTTGTACGCTGAATACATTCGTTATGCCGAGATCGGCGCCATCGCTTGTTTTAAAATAGGGAGCCTCATACACTACATCCTGCGGATTAATCGATTTTTGTTGGGCGTTATCCAGCGTAAACGACGTAAGACTTTTTTGCATGCGGAACTCTTTTGACGATCTTATGCCCAGCGCAGCATAGTTATCAATAGTTCTGGTATTTCCCCCACGGATATTTACGGCCGATTTGCGAACACTTTCAATTTTTGCGGTTTCAACCAAAACATACGACTTGTTCTCGTTGACCGTTAGTGGGATTTTCACACCGTCACACCAAATAATAATAATCAGACGAACCCACAGACGCACGGGTCGCGGGAACGTTTTCTTGATATTCCTCTGACAAAATGTCATCCTGGCAACCATAAAATGTTATGACTGCAATGATAAGAGAAAGCAGCTTTTTCATGATATTAAGAATATCTAAATTATGATTTTGTTGACAGTAAGCGTTTTTTCGGGAAGTTTGTCGTATAGTCCCCAGAAATAAAAAATAGTCATAATCGCCGGAGTACCACCCTTCAGTTGCTTATACACCAAATTCAATGTCATCTTATCGGATTCGGTATCGACGGCCTGCTTCTCGAAAGAGCATCCGGGATGCCCCATCCAATGCTGTCCAATAATAAGGGTATATTTGTCAAAGTCGATTACTGGCAGCTCGACCGAAGGAGGTGCAACGGCCTCGAACTCTTCCATGCTGTTGATCACAAAACATTCGATGTCGCGATCATCGATCTCGCTGAAATTGAATTCCGGCTCGGGATGCGAACTGGAACTCGAAGGCAGATAGGTCTTGAAAAAAGCCGATACGTCCGCGGAGGCTGTGACGGGAGGAGTGCCGATATATTCGGATTCTTCCGAGTCGTTGCATGCGACAAACCCACCCAGTAGAAGCAGGGCTGCTGTCAAAGTCAAAATGCGAGTTTTCATAGTTTGAAGTTTAAGGATGAAACATTGAAGGCAGGTTCGCGAGAGTCTTACGGATAATTACAATATGTAGTTGTAATGGATGTAGGGCAAAAATAACGAAAAAAATCAATTATGCAAATTCAACCGCCAATAATTCAGCAAGATTAAGTAGTATAAGCACAGAAATTTACAGGCATCGGGCGACTTGAACAGAATTGTACACAAACGAAAAGGATCGAGCCCTGTCCAAACACAGAGCCCAATCCTTCGATCCGGCATAAATAACTACAAATCAAGCTGTACGTCTTTTCGCAGACGCAGAAGATCCGGAGCTTTTCCGTTACTTTACCTTGGCCATGAATTTTTCCCGGTCGACGATGTAGCGGACATGGATGCCCTCGCCGATCAGCCCCTCGGCGTCGCGGGCCCCGACGTTGAAGGTCAGTTTGCGCCCCTCGACTTCAGCAAGCACGGCCGTGGCGGTGATTTCGGCGCCAAGCCCCGACGGCTTGATGTGCGTGACGTTCATCTCGGAGCCGACGGTGGTCGCGCCTTCGGGAAGTTCGCCGGCAACGGCCGTCATGGCGGCGTTCTCCATCAGCGCCACCATCGCGGGGGTGGCGAAAACCGCAAGGTCGCCCGAACCCATCGCGGCGGCCGTGTTGCCGGCGGCGACGGTTGCGGCGCTGCGGGCGGAAAGTCCTTTTTCAAGCATAATATTCGCTGTTCGTAATTCGTTTATCGCGGTGAATCGTTATCTTTGCCGGAGACACCCCGGCAAACCGGATGCAAAACCGCACGGGTTTTCATCCGGACTCCGCCGCAAAGGTACAAAAAATTCGCCGCCGTTGAAAAAGTGGATACTCCTCATCGCCCTGCTCGCCGCCGCGCTTTCCCAAGCGCAGGCGCAGGGAGGCCGTGGCTTCTGGCATCAGGAGTGGACGGTCGAGAAGGGCGATTCGATCCCGCTGGTCCACGTCCTGCCGGTCTACGTCTTCAGCCGCCCGGTCGACCTGCGCCGCTACCGCCGGCTGGTGGACGCCGTGAAAAAGGTCTACCCCATCGCGCAGATCGCCAAGGCCAAGATGGCGACGATGGAGGAGGAGTTGTGCCGCCTGCCGACCAAAAAGGCCCAGAAGGAGTATATCAAACAAATCTACCACGAGATCAAGGACGAATACACCCCCGTGCTGAAACACATGACCCGCACGCAGGGCCGCGTGCTGCTGAAACTCATCGACCGCGAAACCGAATACACCGCCTACGAGGTGTTGAAGGAGTTCCGCGGCGGTTTCGTGGCGGGATTCTGGCAGGGCGTCTCGAAAATCTTCGGTCAGAACCTCAAGTCGGAATACGACAAGCAGAACGAAGACCGGATGATCGAACAGATCGTAATTTATTACGAAGCCGGACTGCTCCGGTAGCGACGGACGGACCGGGTAACGGAGGGACCGGGTAACGGAGGGACCGGGTGACGGAGGGACCGTTCCGGAATCCCGCTCCTAAAAATTGAACGACAGCCCCACACCCAGCCCCATATAGGAGCGCGAAGGCCGAAACTCCCCGGCCCGGAAATTATCGGTCAGGTAGCAGTGATAGGTGAAGTCGCCGAAGAGGTTGAACCGCCAGATCGGGATGATCAGCCGCGCACCCGCGTCGAACGTACAGGAGAAACGCTGCCGGACGGTATAGGGCCGCCACGAAGGGTCGGTCGTCGAATAGCCTTCGGTCGTGAACGGCCCGCACATCAGCCCCGGGGTAAAGCCCGCATGGACCTCGAACCCCGAGGGCAGGATCGCAAGCAGCACGTTGAGAAACGTACTGCCCACGTCCGCCCCTCCGCCGGAATAAGCGCCGTAAGGATCTGCATAAGAGCCGTTGTAGTAATTATTCTGCACGCTCCGCTCCCGGCTCTCCCGGCGCCAGGACGAGGCGATACGTCCGGTCCGCCAGGTGAATTGCAGCGGCACGGAGAAATAGTTCTCGGCATCCTCGTCGACGAAGACGTTCAGCCCCGTTCGAAAACCGATATTGTAAAAATTATAACGGGCATAGTCGATCGAAAAGGCCTGCAATTCGGGTCCCCGCCCGTCGCCCACGTAAAGCTGCGCTCCGTAGCGCACGCCCAGTTCGTTGTCGAAGGTCTTCGGGACGGGTGGCATTTCGTGCTCGCCGGGATAGACGAGGGTTTGCGCCGGAGCGGTCCCGGCCGTGACGGCAAGCAGCAGGAAAAGAAATTTCTTCATTGCATGACGGTTAGGTTCAGTTGTAAACATAACTATTTTTCACGGCATAACAAAATTTCCACGGCGGATTGTGCTTTGTGAATTATTGATTATCTTTGCGCTCGGATAATTTCAGAAGTCATGTTTGAAAATTTAACAGATAAACTCGAACGGTCGTTCAAAATTCTCAAAGGCGAGGGGCGCATCACCGAGATCAACGTCGCGGAGACGCTCAAGGAGATCCGCCGCGCGCTGATCGACGCCGACGTCAACTACAAGGTTGCCAAGACCTTCACCGACGAAGTGAAGCAGAAAGCCCTGGGCCAGGACGTGCTCAAAGCCGTCAAGCCGGG